>Ga0070683_100000290_pt1 | contig 34652 bp, 31 predicted proteins | sample KBSC713LmetaG_FD_64662 | JGI IMG/M metagenome (GOLD analysis project Ga0070683, IMG submission 64662) | Corn rhizosphere microbial communities from Kellogg Biological Station, Michigan, USA - KBS C7.1-3L metaG | ecosystem: Host-associated > Plants > Roots > Rhizosphere ... | reverse complement strand
CGCCTCGTTCCCCAGCCTCACCGGAGAGCCCCGATGACCACATTGGACGCTCGGCACCTGGTCAAAGAGTACCGGCTGCGGCACACCACGCTCCGTGCGGTTGACGACGTGAGCTTCACGCTCGAACCCGGCCGCACCCTGGCCCTGGTCGGGCAGAGCGGCAGCGGCAAGTCGACCGTCGCCAAGCTGTTGATGCAGCTGGAGAAGCCGACGGCCGGCGAGATCCGGCTCGATCACCGGCCGGTCCAGCGCCGCGGGGCCGGGCTCGCCGCGTACCGGCGCACCGTCCAGATGGTGTTCCAGGACCCGTTCGCGTCGCTCAACCCGTTTCACACGGTCGCCCACCACCTGGAGCGGCCGGTGCGCCTGCATCATGGGGGCCTGTCCTCGCCCCAGGTTCGCGAGCGCGTGCTGCACCTGCTCGAGCGGGTCCGGCTGACCCCGCCCGACCAGGTCGCCCGCCGCCGCCCGCACGAGCTGTCCGGCGGCCAGCGCCAGCGGGTCGCGATCGCGCGGGCGCTGGCACCCGAGCCGGGCATCCTCGTCGCCGACGAGCCGGTGTCCATGTTGGACGTCTCGATCCGCCTCGGCGTGCTCAACCTGCTCGCCACCCTGCAACGCGAGGAGCATCTCGGTGTCCTGTACATCACGCACGACCTGGCCACCGCCCGGCACTTCGCCGACGAGATCCTGGTGATGTACCAGGGGAGCATCGTGGAGCGCGGACCGGCCAACGACGTCATCCGCGCCCCGCACCATGAGTACACCAAGGCGCTGGTGGCCGCGGCGCCCGACCCCGAGCGGCGGATCCGTGAACTGCGCGCTTGACCAAGGGCTCGAACGCGAGCTAACTGCGCAGGCTGGACTGCAAGACCAGAGCGGCGGCCCCGGTGGCCGAGGCGGTGGCGGCGGCGAGCGAGACGGTGACGGTCACCGAGCGGTGCCACGTCCGCGCGTCGGCCGCCGCGATCCGCGCGGTGATCGCCGGGCCGTAGACGAACGACGCCGCCGCGAAACCCGGCCCGGTGAGCACGAGCAGGTCGATGTCGAGCAGGTTGACCACCGACTCGGCGGCCGCGGCGACATAGCGGGCCGACTCGTCGAGCAGCGCCCGGCAGGCGGGAGCGCCGCCCCGGGCCGCGCGGGCCACCGCCGCGAAGTCGGCCGCCGCGCTCCGCCTCGGCGGCCGGCGGCGACCGCGCCGGCCGAGCCCGGCCTCGGCCGCCGCGACCGGGTCGGACCGGGCGGCCTGCACGACGACCTGCGGGCCGGCCAGCATCTCCAGGCAGCCGCGGCTGCCGCACCAGCACTCCGGGCCGTCGACCTGCAGGCACAGGTGGCCGAACTGGCCGGCCGTGGAGTTGGTGCCGCGCAAGGCGATGCCGTCGATCACGATGCCGGACCCGAGGTCGCCACCCATGTACAGCGCGGCGAACGCGCGCGTCGGGCCGACCCGGGCGACCCAGTATTCACCGACGGCCGCGGCGGTCGCGTCGTTCTCGACGTGCACCGGCAACCCGGTCGCGTCGGCCAGCCGCCGGTCGAGGTCGGCCGGCGGGCCGGGCAGGACGCGCGGGCTCGGCCACACGAGCCCGATGCCCAGGCACCGCGCGCGATCCACGCCGGAGCCGTCCAGCAGCACGCCGACGTCAGCGACGAGGCCGTCCAGAACAGCGTCGGCGTCCGGCGGGACCGGCCGGGCCAGCCGGGACACGACGCCGCCGGTCTGGCCGGTCAGCACGTAGGTCGTGGCCGTCTCGTCGAGGTGGATGCCGACCGACAGCCGCGCGGCCGGGTCGAGGCGCAGCAGCGTGCGCGGCTTGCCGCCGGTCGGCGTGCGGCCGGTCTCGACGAGCAGGCCCTCCTCGAGCAGGCGGCGCACGGTCATCGAGACGGCCGCCTCGGTCAACCCGGTCATCGCGGCCAACTCGACGCGGCTCAGCGGCTCGGCCGAGCGGATGGCGTCGAGGATGCTCTCTCGGGCGCCCGTGCGCCGGCCACGGCCGACGGTGCCCACAGTCACAAGGTGGAGGTATATCACGTTGACGGCATCGATGAACCTGCAAAACCTCCACGAGGGCTGGACGGTCCGCGCCGCTGAGGGCGCGATCCCGCCGGAGATCGGCGCCAGGCCGTGGCCGGCGACCGTGCCCGGCACCATCCACACCGACCTGCTGTCGGCCGGGCTGATCCCCGACCCCTACACGGGCACCAACGAAACCGGGCTCGCCTGGCTGCATCGTTCTTCCTGGGTGTACTCGCGGAAGCTGCACATCGCGCCGGCCGCCGCCGGTGAGCGGGTCGACCTCGTCTTCGACGGGCTGGACACGGTCGCGACGGTCAGCCTCGGCGGGCGCGTGCTCGGCCGCACCGCGAACATGCACCGCCGGTACCGGTTCGACGTGCGCAGTGCGACCGTCGCGCCGACGACCCTGTCCGTGCGATTCGACTCCGCGCTCGCCTACGCCGAGGCGATGCGGGACCGCCTCGGCGCGCGGCCGTGCGTGTATGACCACCCGTACAACTTCGTGCGCAAGATGGCCTGCAGCTTCGGCTGGGACTGGGGACCGGACCTGCAGACCGCCGGCATCTGGAAGCCGGTCCGGCTCGAGCGGTGGCGGGTCGCGCGGCTGGCCGAGGTGCGGCCGCTGGCCACGCTCGACGCCGACGGCTCGACCGGGCGGCTGCGGACCCACGTCGAGGTCGAGCGCTCGGGCCTGGAACCGGCGCGGGACCTGACGATCCGCGTCACGGTGCACGGCGTCACCGGCCAGGAGGCACTGCCGGCCGGCACCGATCGCGCGGTCGTCGAACTGGCCGTCCCGGACGCCCCGGTCTGGTGGCCGGCGGGCTACGGCGAACAGCCGCTCTGCCCGGTCACCGTCGACCTCGTCGAGGCCGGCGCGGTGCTCCACCAGTACACGGCAAGAATCGGCTTCCGCTCGGTGATGGTGGACGAACGGCCGGACGGATCCGGGAACCCGTTCACGTTCGTGGTCAACGGCCGCGAGATCTTCGTGCTCGGGCTGAACTGGATCCCCGAGGACCATCTGCTCACCCGGCTGACCCGGCGGCGCTACGCCGAGGCCGTCGACCGGGCGGTCGCGGCCAACGCCAACCTGCTGCGGATCTGGGGCGGCGGCATCTACGAGTCGGACGACTTCTACGACGTGTGCGCGGAGCGAGGCGTTATGGTCTGGCAGGACTTCACGCTGTCGTGTGCCGCGTACCCGGAGGAGGACCCGATTCGCGCCGAGATCCTCGCCGAGGCCCGCGAGAACATCACGCGGCTCGCGCCGCACGCCTGCCTGGTGCTGTGGAACGGTGGCAACGAGAACATCTGGGGCCACGAGGACTGGGACTGGAAGTCCGCGCTGGACGGGGCGACGTGGGGCGCCGGGTACTACTACGAGGACTTCCCGGCCCTGCTCGCCGAGCTCGACCCGACCCGGCCCTACCACCCGGGCAGCCCGTCGAGCCCCGGCTTCGACCCTCTCGTCGTTCACCCCAACGACGAACACCACGGCACCCGGCACGAGTGGGAGGCCTGGAACCGGCAGGACTATACCTTTCACGACCGGCACGTGCCGCGGTTCTGCTCGGAGTTCGGCTGGCAGGCGCCGCCGGCCTGGGCGACGCTGCGGGCCGCGCTCAATGCTTCGGACCTGCATCAGAACTCGCCGGCCTTCCTCCTGCACCAGAAGGCCCACGACGGCAACGGCAAACTCGAGCGCGGCCTGGCGCACCACATGCGGGTTCCCGAGGACTTCACCGACTGGCACTGGGCGATGCAGCTCAACCAGGCGCGGGCGACGTCGTACGCGGTGGAGCACCTGCGCGCGCACGCGCCGTACACGATGGGCAGCATCGTCTGGCAGCTCAACGACTGCTGGCCGGTGACGTCGTGGTCGGTCGTCGACGGGGACGGGCGGCTGAAGCCGGCCTGGTACGCGCTGCGCCGTTCCTATGCGCCACGGCTCCTGGTGCTGCGCGCATCGTGCCTGATCGCCATCAACGACTCCGACGAGCCGTGGGATTGCCCGGCGCTGCTACGGCGGGTCGACTTCGACGGTGCGGTGCTTTCCTCGTCCGAAATACCGTTGTCTGTTTCGCCGCGGTCGCTCAGTGTTGCTTCCGTGAGCGTGGAATTCGGCGACGCCTCGCGCGAAGTGGCGGTGGCCGATGCCGACGGCCTGCGGGCCGTGGTGCTCGGCGCCGAGGACTTCGCGCTGGCCTACAAGCCCGAGGCGATGACCGCTGCGGCGGTTGCCGTTGATGGCGGCTATGCGGTGACCGTCACTGCGCATTCCTTTGCGCGCGACGTCACGCTGCTGGCCGACCGGGTCGCCCCGGACGCGGTCGTTGACGAGCAGCTGGTGACGCTGTTGCCGGGGGAGAGCTGGACGTTTCACATTCGCACCGGCGCTGATGTCGACCCCGAGGCCTTCGTTGCCCGCGAGGTGCTCCGCTCCGCTTTCCTGCCGACCGAGGTTCGATGAACGGACTGATCGGCTTGGTGCTGTCCGGCGCCGCCCCGCGGGTCGGGGTGGAGCCGTTCTTCATGGAGCTGGTCGCCGGGATGGAGGAGGTGCTCACCCCGACCGGAGCGAGCGTGCTGCTGCTGGTCAGCCCGGACGTGCGGAGCGAGCTGGCCACATACCGGCGGTGGACGGCCGAGAAGATGGTCGAGGCGGTGGTCGTGGTCAACTTGGTGCACGGCGACACCCGCCCGGCCCGGCTGGCCAAGCTCGGGCTGCCGGCCGTGCTGGCCGGCCGATACGCCGGGCCGGAGCCGTTCACGAGCGTGGTGACCGACGACGCCGGGGCGATGAGCGCGGCCGTCGAGCTGCTCGCCTCCCTCGGTCACCGGGTGGTCGGCCGCGTCACCGGCCCGGCCGAGCTGGTGCACACCGCGGAGCGGACGGCCGGCATGCGCGAGGCCGGCGACCGGCTCGGCGTCGAGGTGCGCATCGTCGAGGCGGACTACACGGCGGAGGCGGGCGCGCGGGCGGCCCGCGAGCTGCTCGCCGGTTCCCCGAAGCCGACCGCCGTCGTGTTCGACAACGACGTGATGGCCGCGGCCGCCGAGGAGGACCTGGTGCGGGCGGGCGTCCGGGTGCCGGCCGAGGTGAGCCTGCTGGCCTGTGACGACTCTGCGCTGTGCGAGCTGGCCATCCCTCCCTTGTCGGCGATGAACATCGACGTCCACGAGCACGGCGTCACGATCGGCCGGGCCGTCCTCGAGGTCCTGTCCGGCGCGCCGCGCCGCGAGCACGCCGGCCCGGCGATGCGGATCCAGCTGCGAGGCAGCACCGCCCGCGCCCCGCGCGTTGCCACTCCTTCGCGGAAGTAGTGCAACGGGGCAGGCAGCGTTGACGAGGAACCGCCGGGCCCGGGAGATCTAAAATACTTCAAGCCGAACAAGTGTCGAGAACTCAGCGATGTTCGGGCCGATTTTTCGCCGATTTCTCAGCAGGAATCGTCGACGAAAGCAGGGCGCGACGTACCGATCGAGGCTAGAACGGCACGGCGGTGCCGAGCAGGCCGCTGCCCGCACCGCGACCGGAGACGATGCGGCAGAAGTCCACGGCGTCAAGGCACAGCTTCTCGCCGCCGCCGGTGCCCCAGGTGCCGCCGGCCGGACCGGTCAGCTCCAAGGTGTAGGGCCGGCCATGCCGCCCAGCCCATTCCCGCACCACGTCGTCGACGAGTCGGCCCTCGTGCTCCGCCGTCAACTGCAGCGGCAGTCCGGTCGCGTGGTGGACGTCGAGGCGGTGCATGAACGGGTCCCGGGTGAGGATGACGTCGATGAGATAGCCGATCGTCCACGTCTCGAGCTGGCCGCCGACCAGCTGCCGTTCGGGCATGGTCCGGGCGCGCACGAAGCCCGGGATGCGGCGCCGCTGGCGGACCGCTTTCGGCGCCAGGGCATGCCACTTGGCGATGAGTGCGCCGGTCGTCAACGGCGCGTTCAACCGAACCTGCAAGGCGGTCAGCTCGTCGATCGAGACGGGCGCCCCCGAGCGGCGGGCCGCCCGCAGAGCGGCGCGCTGCTGCCGGATCATCGCCGGCATGCTGCCCGCCATCTCCATCATCCCGACCGTGTGGCCGACGGTCGCCCGCACGTCCCAACCGGTGTTGAGCGTCGGTGCGCACCAGTGCGCCGGCTCGAGCCGGGCCAGAAGCTCGGCGCCGCGTGCGTATTCGGTCGCGGCGAGCTGCATGGCCGACAGGTGGTCGATGGACGCGACGCGCGGTTTGGCCGGGCTGCGGGGTAGTGCGGGCGCGGTCATGGCCGGATCCTTTCGTCGGTGATGCCGATGTTGTCGGCGAACATGTCGATGGTTCGATCCAGGAGGCGGGCCCAGCGGTCGCCGCCCGGGTCGTTGGCCAGCTGGGCGTCGACCATCCCGCCGACGATCGCCACGAAGATGTCGACGTCCTCTTGCCGTCCGGCGCCGTGCTTGGCCATCCGGGCGACGAACGACTCCATGGACGCCACCGAGGGCGCGTAGGCGTCCGGGCTCGGCGTGAAATCCGGGATCGTGTGCAGGCTCATGAGCTCATGGCGGGCCGGGAACGCCACCGCGAAGTCGAAGTAGACGCGAGCGTAGTAGCGCAACGCGGCCCGGCTCGCCGCCGGTTCGTCCGCCTCGGCGGCCTTCTGCGCCTCCAGGAACTGGGTCCAGGCATCGCCGAACATCGCGTCGTAGATGGCGTTCTTGGCCGCGAAATGGCTGTAGAGGGACGGCGGGCGCATTCCGACCAGGTCGGCGACGTCGCGGAGGGTGACCTGCGCCAACCCCTTGTCCCGAGCGACCTGCCAGGCCGCGTCGACGATTTCGCGCCGGGTCGCCGCACGACGTTCGGCACGCCTATCGCGTTTCGGAACAGCTAACATGATTAGGAGTTTGGCCCACGTGCCTCCACACGTCAAGCACCTCTAGGCTTTGTTCATGCAGCTTACGAACTGGGCGCGCAACATCACCTTCACCCCGTCGCGCTTCGAGCGGCCGGGCCGCGTCGAGCAGATCCAGGAGCTGGTCGCCGGGGCCGACCGGGTGCGGGTCCTGGGCACCGGGCACTCGTTCAGCGACATCGCCGCGACCGACGGGCTCCTGCTCAGCCTGGCCGCCCTGCCGCTCACCGTCGACATCGATCGCGCTTCTTCCACGGTACTGGTCAGTGCCGGCGCCCGCTTCGGCGACCTGATGGGCCCCCTCGACGACGCCGGACTCGCGCTGCACAACACCGGTTCCCTGCCGCACATCTCGGTCGCCGGCGCGTGCGCGACCGCAACGCACGGGTCGGGGAGCGGCAACGGCTGCCTGGCCACCGCGGTCGTCGAGGCGACGCTGGTCGGCCCGGACGGCTCGCTGCGGACGATCCGGGAAGGCGACGCCGACTTCGACGGCTCGGTGGTCGCGCTCGGGCTCCTCGGCGTCATCACGTCCCTGCGCCTGCGGGTGCTCCCCTCGTACCAGATAAGGCAGTTTGTCTATGACGACCTGCCGTTCGACGCGCTGGTCGGGAACTTCGACGAGGTGATGGACGCGGCCTACAGCGTCAGCGCCTTCACGCACTGGCGCGAGCCGGTGATCGAGATGGTATGGCGCAAGCAGCTCGCTTCGGCGGATGCGCCGCCGCCTGAGTGGCTCGGCGCCCGGCTGGCCGATGGCCCGCGGCACCCGATCCGCGGCATGCCGACCGACTACGCGACCGAGCAGCTGGGCGTGCCCGGGCCGTGGTCCGCCCGGCTGCCGCACTTCCGGCTGGAGTTCACCCCGTCGAACGGGGATGAGCTGCAGACCGAGTACCTCCTGCCGCGGGCGCAGGCGGTTGACGCGTTGAAGGCGTTGGATGCGGTCCGGGCGCAGGTCGCGCCGGCACTGCAGGTGTGCGAGATCCGTGCCGTCGCCGAGGACCGGCTGTGGCTGAGCCCGGCATACGGACGGCCGACCGTCGCGCTGCACTTCACGTGGGTCGAAGACATGGGCGCGGCGGCCCCCGCGGTGGCGGCCGTGGAACGGGCGCTCGAGGGCTTCGAGGCCCGCCCGCACTGGGGCAAGGTGTTCGGCATGGCGCGTGACCGGGTCCGGTCGATGTACCCGCGACTGCTTGACTTCGAGGCGCTGGTGCTTCGCGTGGATCCCGAACGCAAGTTCCCGAACGCGTTCACCGAGCGCTATCTCTAATGGCGCACTACGTAGAAGCCCCGGTGGTGTACGAGCCGGCCGGGCGCCAAGCCGTGTTCCTCGCCGGCGGCATCAGTGGCTGCGCCGATTGGCAGGCCGAGGCCTTCGATCTGCTGGCCGACCTGCCGATCACGGTGCTCAACCCACGGCGCGCCGACTTCCCGATCGACGATCCGGCGGCCGCCGAGGAGCAGATCCGCTGGGAGTACGAGCACCTGCGGGCCGCCGACGTCGTCGTGTTCTGGTTTCCGGACAGCGGCTCGGTGACCCAGCCGATCGCGCTGTTCGAGCTCGGCGCGCACGCGAGCGGCGGGAAGCCGATCGCCGTCGGCTGCGACCCTTTGTATGTCCGCCGAGCCGACATCGTGTACCAGCTCGGTCTGGCCCGGCCGGAGCTGACGGTCCACAGTGACCTCGCCGCCGTGTGCGCCGACGCCCGGCGCCACCTGCTGGCCGCCGGCTGGGACGCCGCGGCGGCCGGCTATGAGCGGTACTTCGTGCCGCGCTTCGCCCCCTGGGTCGCGGCCGCCGTCGACGCACTCGGCGCGATACCTGACGGTCCGATCCTGGTGCCGTGCTGCGGGACGTTCCCGGAGCTGGACCCGCTGCTCGAGCGCTTCCCGGATCGGGAGATCGTCGGCATCGACCTGTCTTCGGGGATGACCGCGCTGGCTCGCGAACGCGCACAGGACCGGCCCAACGTCCGCGTGCTCACGGCCGATGCGTCGACGCTGGACCCGTCGTGGACCGGCCGGTGCGCGGCTGTTGTGTCGGTCTTCGGCCTCCAGCAGCTGCCCGACCCGCCGTCGGCCATCCGGTCGTGGCAGGCCGCACTGGCGCCGGGCGGCCGCCTGTCCGTCGTGTACTGGCCGGGCGTGAACGAGGACGAGGGCCCGTTCGCGCTGCTGCGCTCGTTGCGCGGCGGGGGACCGCACCCGTGGGAGTCGTCCCTCCCCGGCCGGGAGCTGTCGTTCCCGATGACCCATCCGGACGCGGCGACGTTCTTCGACGAGTCGGTCCACAATGGACCCCTGCGCTGGACACCGCGAGCCGTCGTCGATGAACTGCGCCCCGAGTTCATCCGGCGAGCCCCGGCCGGTGAGTGGACCCATCATCCCCGTGCGAGACTGCTCGTGAGGTGATCGTTGTGGGCGTGCCAACGCTTCGGCAGGTTGTCCTGGACACCACGGATCCGCGCGGGCTGGCCGAGTTCTATCGGCAGCTGCTCGGCTTCGCGTACCGGCCGGGCGACGAGGTACCCGAGCCGGACGAGGACTGGCTGGTGCTGCGTGGGCCGGACGGCGTGCGGCAGATGGCGTTCCAGCGGGTCGACGAGCTGGCCGAGACGACGTGGCCATCCGCCGACGTGCCCCAGCAGATGCACCTGGACCTGACCGTCCCGTCGTTTGTGGAGCTGCAGGTGCAGCACGAGCGGGCGTTGCAACTGGGCGCGCGGCTGCGCTTGGACCGTAGCGAGGATCCGGATGAGCCGCTGCGGGTATACGCCGATCCGTCCGGCCACCTGTTCTGCATCTTCGTCTCCTGAGAGACGCTGGTGCCGTCGGACCGCTCGCTTTGACGGTGGCCGATCTGTCCGGAACTACCCAGACGGTGGTCGATCTGCCGCGGATTTTGCCTTGACGGTGGTCGATCTGCCCCGGATTTGCCTTGACGGTGGTCGATCTGCCTCCGAATTGCCCTGACGGTGGTCGATCTGCCGACGTTTCGTCGGCGTGTCGCGGCGGCAGATCGGCCACCGTATTGGCATTCGCGTAGACGTTGGTCGATGCGCACGCGCCTGTCGGGCGGGCTTGTGGGCCGGGCCGGCGTGCAGCGGCCGTCGTCGATGCCGGTCCACAAACGGTGGCCGCTCCGCCGACGCGACACGCCGGCGAGGTGTCGGCGGATCGACCATCGTCACGCACAGTCGGGAGCACATCGGCCACCGTCACGCCAAGGCGGGCAGGGAAGCACGCCAAGTCGGGCAGGAGAGCACGCCAAGTCGGGGCAGGGGAGCACGCCAAGGCGGGCAGGGGAGCACGCCCAGTCGGGGGGTGGGAGCAGATCGACCACCGTCACGCCAGAAGCCGCAACCGACCGGCCTCACTCGGCGGCGTCGGCGTGGGCGATCTGCGTCAGCTGGCGCCACAACAGCACGACGAACAGCGCCGAACCGGCAAACGCGAACCAGAACGGCGTCGTGATCGAGCCCCGGCTGGCCAGCACCCCGCCGATCGCCGAGCCGATCACCAGCCCGCCGAAGACGCAGATCGTGTTGGCGCTGTTCACCCGCCCTTGCAGGTGCGCGGGCACGGCGCGCTGCCGCACGGTGATCGACGTCGTGCCCCAAACGAAGGCGTGCGCCCCGAACACGAAGAACACCGGTCCGGCCACCCAGGGCGACGTCGCCAGCGCCAGCGCCAGATGGGTGAGCGTCTCGATGATCAACCCGGCCCGCATGATGTTGCCGAGGCTGACCCGGCGCGTCAGCCAGCCGTACAGGCCGGTGCCGACCAGCCCGCCGGCCGCCGAGATCGTGGTCATCAGCCCGTATCCGACGGCGCCCAGGCCGAGTCGCTGGCCGGCGTAGAGCACCAGCACCGACCACGCCGCCCCGAACGTCACATTGAAGATCAGGATGGTCAGTGCGAGCGTCCGCACCGCTGCGTGCTGGACGGTCCAGCGCAGGCCCTCGAGCACATCCCGCGCCGTGCTGGTTCCCTTGATCCGCTCGTACGGCGGGAGCACGACCCGCGACACCAGCAGCACCCCGGCCACGACCAGCACCGACTCGGTCAGGAACGGCCACGCCCGGCCGAGCGCGAACAGCACCGCCCCGATCGATGGGCCGGCCAGCTGGTTCAGCGTGATGATCCCGAACTGCAGCCGCGCGTTGCCGATTGCCAGATCGTCGCGGTCGACCAGCATCGGCATGAGGGTCATGGACGTGTTGTCGGCGAAGACCTCGGCGGTGGCCAGCAGGCCGAGCGCGAACAGCGTCAGCGTGGCCGTCAGATGGCCGGTGAGGAGCACGGTGACCAGCCCGGCGAGGACCACGGCCCGCGAGGAATCGGCGACCATGACGATCCGGCGCCGGTCGAGGCGGTCGGAGAGCGCACCGGCGACGAGGCCGAAGACCAGCGCCGGCGCCCAGCGAAGGAGCGCGGCGAGCGAGACGAGCACGGGATCGTGCGTCACCGAGGCGACGAGGAGAGGGCCGGCGGCGAGCGCGATCCCGTCGCCGACATTGGTGGCCCAGGACGATGCGAGCAGCCACCGGTACCCGATGCCGAGCCGGGCTGGCGCGACGATTTCGAGGAGCCTGCTCACAAAGAGCAGACCTTATACACCGCAAGGGACGGACCGATACGATTTTCGCCATGAGCCTGCCCGATGACCTCGATGCACTAGCGCGCAGCGTCATCGACGCCAACCGCTACATGACGCTCGGCACCACCGACCCGGACCAGCGCCCCCGGGTGTCCCCGGTGTACTTCTCGCACGCCGCCTACCGTCGTTTCTACTGGGTGTCCTCGCCCTCCGCGCACCACTCCCGCAACGTCACCGAGCGGCCCGCGGTCGCGATCGTCATCTTCGATTCAACGGCCGAGGTCGGGGCCGGGCACGCCGTGTACGTCGACGCCACCGCCTTGATCGTTCCCGACGAGGAGCTGCCGCGCCGGTGCGCCGAGGCCTTCGCCGGCATCGGGCCGGACGCCACCGCCTTCGCCCCGGAAGAGCTCAGCGGCGACGCCGACCTCCGCCTCTACTGCGCCAAGGCAACCGGCTTCGAGATCCACGTTCCCGGCCGGGATCCGCGCTACGGGTCCGGTGTGGACACTCGCCGCCCCGTCAGCCCGTAGCGCCGGCTTCAAAAGGATGGCCGGCCGGCGGAGGGCCCAAACGAGGGCATCCTCCGCCTCGGCTCGGCCACCTTTTGAAACCGGCGCAGGGCACTAGGCATTGACCGCCGCCGCGACCACCGGAGACGGCGCGCGGCGTAGCCGCAGCAGCGACCTGATGTGCAGTGCCAGCGCGAGTGGCACGGCCGTGCTCGGAATCAGCGCCAGCGGCAGGAGCGTGACCTCGACCGTCGACGGCGAGACCGGCAGCAGCTGGGCCGGGCCGAGCCCGGCCAGGAAACCGATGCTGACCGCGACCACAAGGTCGAGCAGGCCGAGCACGTTGAACCACACGGCGCCGGTCCGGTCGCCGCGCGCCAGCCGACGGGCGATGAACGGCGCCGAGATGCCGACCGCGATGTCGCCGAGCCCGGCCGGCAGCGCGAACACGGCCGGCAACGTGCCGAGCGCCAGCGCGATGAGGAACGCGACACCGATCACCCGCAACGTGTGCGGCCAGATCATGATCGCGGCCCGCGGCACGGCGAGCAGCGCGACGATCAGCGCGCCTCCGGCGGCGATCGCGATCCACGGCTTCGCGGTGACGGCCGACTGCCGGTACACGTCGTTCGCGGCCAGGATCGCGCTCACCACGATCCACGCGCCCCACCCGACGGCGAAGACGGCCGCCCGGACGGGCGACTGCCGGGACAGCCCGTACGCGACCACGGCCGGCATCCCGACGACACCGATCAAGGCCGATGCCCAAAGCACCATTGTCATCCTCCTGAACACGATGTACGTTCCCGTACACTGTGTTCGGTAATGGCCGCCGACGACCAGAGGCAATGTGCCGATGGTGTGCGGAACCGGACAACGACGCGGGAATGTTCAGGACGGTGCCATGCAAGATCGACGGGTCCGGCGGACCCGCACCAGCATCGTCGAGGCGTTCCTGAGCCTGGTCGTCGAGCGCGGCTACGAGCGGGTCACGATCCAGGACATCCTCGACCGGGCGGACGTCGGCCGATCCACGTTCTACGCCCACTATCGCGATAAAGAGGCGCTGCTCATGTCGTGCTTCGACGGGCTGCGCGACGAACTGACCGCCGACCTGGACGCGACGGCGCCGAGCCTCCTTTTTCAGCACGCGTACCGGCACCGCCCGGTGTACCGCGCGCTGTGTGGACGCCCCGGCGGCACCGTCGTGCAGCGGCACCTGCACGCGCTCATCGCGGGCGCCCTGCGGACCTATCTCCAGCCCCACCTGACCGCCGCCGGTTCGAACATCCCGGCCGAGGCGATGGCCGAGTTCTACACCTCGGCGCTGCTCGGCCTGCTGATCTGGTGGGTCGCCCAGGACTTCAAGGGCGGCCCCGACGCGATCGCGCAGATCTACGGCGCGCTGGCCGTCCCGGGCATCCTGGCCGCCGTCTCGGCCCCGGACAGCCGGGCGGCGCGCAGCGTGAGGTAGCGCTGCTCAGGTTCGCTCACGGTCAGCGTGGCGGCTCGCCGGTACGCCTGCTGCGCGGCGGAAACATCGCCGGCCCGCTCGAGGAGATGGCCGCGAACGGCCTCGAGTCGGTGCGTGTGAGCCGTCCGGTCGTCGACGTCCAGCGTCCCGAGGACGGCCAGCCCGGCCCGCGGCCCGCCGAGGCCGACGGGTTCTTCCTGCGCAGCGTGGGGTACCCGGATGGTTGACCCCGAATGCGGGAAAGTTGCACGATCAACTACGTGACCTGGTTACAGTGCTCGACATGACGGCCGGGTCGTTGCCTGAGGACTCGCTGGCGGCCTTCGAACAGGCGCCGGCCGCGCTGTTCGTCTTCCGCGGACCCGAGCACCTCGTGGTGGCGGCCAACCGGATCGCCCGCAGCTTCACCGGCGACCGGCCGAACCTGGTCGGCCGGCCGATCCGCGAGGCGATGCCGGAGCTGGCCGGCCAGCAGATCTTCGAGTTGATCGACGACGTGTACGCGACCGGGGTGCCGGTCAGCCAGCCGGAGCGGCGGGTCCTCGTCGACCGCAACGGCGACGGCTCGCTGGAAGAGGGCTTCTTCGCGTACACCTTCATGCGCATCGAATTCGCGGATGGCGACCTCGGCATCGTCGTGCACGCCACCGAGACGACGGACTTCGTCGAGCGCCGCCGCGTGGCCGAGCGCCGGGCCGACCGGTCGGAGGAGCGCTACCGGCAGGCCCGGGACGTGGTCGTGGCGCTGCAGGAGCACCTGCTGCCGCCCGGCGTGCCGATCCTGCCGACGCTCGAACTGGCCGCGCGCTACGTAGTCGCCGAGCGGGACGTGGCCGCCGGCGGCGACCTGTTCGACGCCCTGCCGATGAGCGACGGCCGGGTGGTGCTCCTCGTCGGCGACGTGGTCGGGCACGGCGCGTCGGCCGCCGCCACGATGGGTCAGCTGCGCGCGGTCGCCCTGCAGTCGCTGGACTCCGGGGCCGACCTCGCCGAGACGGTCGGCCGCCTCAACGGGCTGGCGGCGCGGCTGAAGAGCGCCCGCGGCGCGACCGTGTGCCTGGTCGAGCTCGACCCGCTGACCGGCGGGCTGCGGTACGTGACCTGCGCCCACCCGGCGCCGCTGATCCTGCAGGCCGACCGTGGCTGGCGGTATCTGGCGACGCAGCCGGGGCTGCCGCTCGGCATCGACAGCAAGCCGCCGGTGATCGGCCTGGACCGGCTGGTGCCGGGTGAGCAGCTGCTGCTCTACTCCGACGGGCTGGTCGAGAAGCTCGGCCGTACGCTCGGCGACGGCCTCAACGACCTGGCCCGCGTGGCGGTCGCCGCCCGGCACGACCCGGTCGGCGAGACGAGCCTGCCCGATCGGCTGCTCGACCGGGTGTGCGCGCTCATCATCGAACGGATGGGCACGCAGGGCTACGGCGACGACGTCACGCTGCTCGGCGCCGAGTTGCTGCCGGACCGCCGCCCGGAGCTGCACCTGCGCGTGCCGGCCCGCGCCGAGCAGCTCAGCGGCGTCCGGGCGGCGCTGCGCGAGTGGCTGGGCGGGCTCGGCGCCGGCCCGGACGACCTCAACGCGCTCCTGCACGCCGCGTACGAGGCGTGCACCAACGTCATCGAGCACGCCTACCCGGCGGACACGGACGGTGAGTTCCAGGTCGACGGCGTGCTCGGCGACGACGGCTCGCTCGAGATCACCATCCGCGACCACGGGCACTGGCGGATGCCACCGGTCGACCCGGGTACCCGCGGGCGCGGCCTGATGCTGATGCGCGGGCTGCTGGACGCGGCCGAGATCCGGCCCGGCCCGGACGGCACCGAGGTGCTGCTGCGGCATGCCCCGTGGCGGCCGGTCGCGGTCGGCGCGCCACCGATCCCGGCCCGCCGGCCGGCGCCCGAAGAGGTGCCGTTCGCGGTCGAGGTGGTGCCGGACGACCGGCTGACACTGAAGGTGACCGGCCCGGTCGACCACGACACGGTCGACCAGCTGCGCGCGGCCATCGGGCACATCGGCCGCGGCGGGGGACTGGAGCTCACCGTCGATCTGGCCGCGGTCACCCACCTGGCCAGCAGCGGGCTGCAGCTGCTGCACACGCTCAACAACGCCGACGGCCCGGCCGGACTCAACCTCGTCGCGCCCCAGGACAGCACCGCTCACCAGGCACTCGTGCTCAGCGGACTTATCCGCTAAAAAGGGCGGTATGACAGCGCGGGAACGTTTGGGCCGGCTCGGGATCTGGAGTTCACTGTGGACACTGGCCGCGCAGAGCGGTGATGCCGAACGGCGCCAGGCCGCGGCCGACGCGGCGGCCGAGGTCGACGACCTCGGCTACGGCGCGATCTGGCTGGGCTCGAGCCCGCCCGTCGAGTCCGCCGGGCCGGTGCTGGACGCCACCCCGCGCCTGACCGTCGCGACCGGGATCACCAGCATCTGGCAGCACGACGCGGCGACCGTCGACGCCCAGCGGGCGCGGCTCGAGGAGCGGCATCCCGGCCGGTTCCTGCTCGGGCTCGGGGTGAGCCACGGGGAGGCGATCCCCGCCTATGCTCACCCGTACGCGGCGATGCAGCGATATCTCGATGAGCTGACGGCACCGGCCGGCGACGTGGTGCTGGCCGCGCTCGGTCCGCGGATGCTCGGGCTGTCGCGGGACCGCGCGGCCGGCGCCCACCCTTACCTGGTGACGGTCGAGCAGGTCGCCGAGGCACGGCAGATCCTCGGCCCGGCGCCGGTCCTGGCCCCCGAGCTGAGCGTCGTGCTCGACACCGACCCCGGCCGGGCGCGTGAGACGGCGCGTGGCATGCTCCGGCGCTACCTGCGGATGCGCAACTATACGACGAGCTTCGTGCGAGGCGGCTACACCGAGGACGACTTCCAGGACGGCGGCAGCGATCGGCTGATCGACGCGTTGTTCGCGCTCGGCGACGCCGACGCGATCGCCGCCCGGGTCCAGGCTTTTCACGACGCGGGCGCCGACCATGTCGCGATCCAGGCGATCGTCGCGGCCGGCGACGACCAGCGCGACGTCTGGCGGCGGCTTCACGGGGCCTCGTAAGCAGGAGACTCATGGCAGCACCTGCATAGACAGTGGCCGATCCAGTCGGCGCCCCGCCATGCGAGCGGCGCTACTGGTCCAGGCCGAACTCCGTGCGGATCGCCTCCGCGATCGGGCCGCTCGGCCTGCCTCGCACCACGCCGTCCACGACCACGTCGACCCGCTCGTCGTAGAACGCCACCAGCCCGGTCAGCTGCTGGGCATCGGGCACCGGCGCAAGGTAGGTCCAGGCCAGGTCGGCGACCCCGTTCACCGCGTAGTACGAGGCGTGCCCCTTGTAGGCGCACGTCGTCTTGGTGGCGGTCGGCTGCAGGTCGGCGAGCACGTCCTCACGCGGCAGGTAGAACCGGGTCATCAGGCTCGTCTCGAAGACCAGCGTCGGCCGCGTACTGTCGGCCAGCAGCACGCCGTCGCGCGAGATCTGCACCCGCCGGTCGCTCGGGCGCATGTCCACCCGGTGGTACGGGTCGCGGGGGTGGCCGACCTGCTCGTCTGCCTCCTCGCGCCACCGGTCGAACGCCCGGAAGTCGAGCACCACATAGCCCTCCAGCGTCTGCGGTGTGAAGGCCGCCCCGGGCAGCGTCCGGTCGCCGACCACCACGTCGTAGGCCTGGCCCGGCGTTGAGTGCGCGGCGAAGGGATTGCCCGGCGTCAGCACCGGGGCGTCCGGGGCTGGCAAGCTCGGGACCGGGGTGAGCGTGCCGGCGATGTCCGACACCGGCACCGCGTATGACGGCACGATCCGCCGTGGCTCCCACACCAGCAGTGCGCCGGTGGAGTCGACGACGTCGACGCCGTCGAGGGAGCCGCGCAGCCACTTCTCGGTCGGCTCGTGGCGCAGGTCGCCGAGCCGCTCCATCATCAGGTCCCGCATCCGAGTGCTCACCCACCCAATTGTGCCCGGCGGTCCGCCAGTACTTCGCGGAAGTAGTGGCGAAATGGCTCGGGGAACCACTCCTTCCCGGGTGACTGTTCAGGCATGGGCGGGATCCAAGGGCCGTTGGCATTGACGCGGTGGGCCGATATAACTGAGCGCGAGCGGACCAATGCCGGTTGTCGGCCGGTTGTCGGCTGGTTTGTCGGCTGGTTTGTCGGCCGGGCCGAGACGGTGGTCGATCTGCCCCGAATCGGCCCAGACGGTGGCCGCTGTGCCGACATTTCGTCGGCGTGTCGGGTCGGCGGATCGACCACCGTACGGGTATTCACGTAGACAGTGCTCGATCCGCCACCGCTACACCGACGGCCGCGGCCAGCCGCTGCTGCATCAGTGGTGCATCGGCCACCGTCGCTGCGGCCGGCCAGACGGTGGCCACTCTGCCCCCACGACACGCCGACACGATGTCGGCAGATCGACCACCGTCTGCGGCCATCCGTGGCGGATCGACCACCGTCACGGCCCGACCCGGGCAGATCGACCACCGTCACGGCCCGACCCGGGCAGATCGGCCACCGTCGCAGAATGACCAAAAGACGGCATCAACCAGCCGACCCGGCAGAAGCGGCCGCAGCCAGTAACCGGCCGCCCCGCCCGCCTGGTCAACCGGCCACCCCGCACGCCTTGAATGGACACCGCGGAAGTAGTGGCAAGTGTGCTATGCGGACTGGCGCACGACCAGCGAAGTCGGGAGGATCCGGGACGACGCCGGGTCGCGGCGGATCAAGCGCAGCAGCACGTCCACCATGTCCCGGCCGACCTGCTCGAGCGGCTGCCGGATGGTGGTCAGCGGCGGATCGGTCTCGCGCGCGATCCGGGAGTCGTCAAAGCCGCCGACGGCCACGTCGTCCGGCACTGCCCGGCCGGCCCGGCGCAGCTCGGCCAGCGCGCCGGCGGCCAGCAGGTCGGAGGCGGCGAACACGGCGTCGATGTCGGGGCTGGCGGCCAGCAGCTCGCGCATCGCCGCGGCGCCGGCGTCGAAGCTGTAGTCGGGCGCGTCGACGACCAGCCGCTTGAGCGCCTTGCGGCCGAGCACGTCACGGTAGCCGTGCAGCCGCTCGGGGCCGCCGACGATCTGCGGACAGTGGATCATCCCAATGCGGCGCCGGCCCTGCTCCAGCAGGTATCGCGTCATCTGCCGCGCGCCCTCGCGGTCCTCGGCCGCCACATACGGGACGCTGGCCGCGAACCCACCCGGTTTCCCACAGGCCACCGCCGGGACGACGCCCCGGCCGAGGTCGGCCACGAACGAGTCGCCCGAGTGGGCCGAGATCAGCAGGACGCCGTCGACGTGCCCGCCCCGCACGTAGCGCAGCACCCGGTCGCGCTCGTCGTCGCTCGACTCCAGCATGAGCACCAGGCTGAAGTCGTGCTTGGCCAGCTCCTGCGTGCAGCAGCGCAGCAGCACCGAGAAGTTCGGGTCCTCGAACAGCCGCTCCTGCGGCTCGGACAGCACGAACGCGACCGCGTTGGACTGCTTGGTGACGAGGGAGCGGGCGCTCTGGTTGACCGCGTAGCCGGTCTCCCGCATCGCCCGCTGCACCGCCTTGAGCGCGGCCGGGCTGACATACCGCGCGCCGTTGAGCACCCGCGACACCGTGCCCCGCGAGACCCCGGCCAGCTCGGCGACGTCGTCGATGGTCGGGCCACGCCGCAGCGCGCGCCGGGCTGCCCCGCGCGACTTGGGATGTGCCGGTGGCTCAATCACGACGTCAGTCAACCATATTGGTACTGGCCACCTGCGCGAAGAAGCGAGCGCTGGCCCGCGGGATCCGCCGCTGGTCGGGGAGAACGGCGAAGAGCCCGAACTTGGCGGAGTAGCCTTCGGCCCACTCGAAGTTGTCCATGAGCGTCCACAGGAAATACCCGCGGACGTCCACGCCCTCGGCGATCGCCGAATGGATCGCCAGCAGATGCCGGCGCAGGTAGTCCACTCGCAGCGGGTCGTCGACGCCCGGCTCCAATGAGGCACCGTTCTCCGTGATGTAGATCGGCGGCAGATTCGGGTACTCGGCGCGCAAATCCACCAAAAGATCCCGCAAGCCCAAAGGCTGGATCGGCCAGCCCACGGTGGTGACCGGCACGCCGTCGGGGAGCACGACCTGACTGTCGCGGACCAGCATCCGCCGGTAGTAGTTGACACCGAGGAAGTCGGGAGGCGTTGCCAGAATCGGGTCGAGAAACGTCCGGTGCAACTCGGCGTCCAGTTGCCGGGCGGCCGGCCGGTCTGACGCCGCAAACGGGTCGACCGGCGACAGATCGACAACGATGCCGACGTGACCGGCATCTTCCAGTACACGGGAAGCGAGAGAGTGGGCGAGCAACAGGTGGTGCGTGGCCCGCTCGCGCTGGGCGAGGTCGCGGATCCCGGGCGCGTGGATGCCGGAGCCGTAGCCGGCGTGGCTGGACACCTTCGGCTCGTTGAGCGTGATCCAGTGCCCGACCAGGTCGCCCAGGCCGTCGCGGACGAGCGCGGCGTAGTCGGCAAAGCGGTACGCGGTGTCGCGCTCCGGCCAGCCGCCGCGATCCTGCAACGCCTGCGGCAGGTCCCAGTGGTAGAGCGTCACATACGGGGTGATGCCGCGCTCGAGGAGCCGCTCGACGAGCCGGCGGTAGAAGTCGAGGCCCTTCGGGTTGGCCGGCCCGGTCCCGTCGGCCTGGATACGCGGCCACGCGATCGAGAACCGGTAGGCGTTGACCCCGAGGCCGGCCATGAGGTCGACGTCCTCGGCGTAGCGGTGGTAGTGGTCGCAGGCGACCGCCCCGGTGTCGCCGCCGGCGATCGCCCCGGGGACAGTGCAGAACGTGTCCCAGATGGACGGTCCCCGCCCGTCCTCGTCGGCCGCGCCCTCGATCTGGTAGGCGGCCGTTGCGGTACCCCAGACGAAGCCAGCGGGGAACTCAGCAAACATGGTCATCCCTTCGTGGCGCCGCTCACCAGGTCCAGCCGCCAGTACCGCTGCAAGAACAGGAACAGCGCGATGAGTGGCAGCACCGACAGAAAGACGCCCATCACCACGAGCGAATACAGCGCGGGCTGGCTGGCGCCCTGGTTGAGCATCGTGTAGAGGCCGACGGTCATCGGGAACCGCCGGTCGTTGGCGATCATCAGGTACGGCAGCAGGAAGTTGTTCCAGATCGCGACGAACTGCAGCAACAGCAGCGTCACCATGCCCGGCACCATCGGGCGCAGCCCGACCGACCAGGCCAGCCGGTATTCGCCGGCCCCGTCGATCCGGCCGGCCTCGAGCAGGTCGTCGGAGACCACTGCGGCCGCGTAGATCCGCGACAGGTAGATCCCGTACGGGCTGATGATGCTCGGCAGCAGCACCGACAGGTAGGAGTTGACCAGGCCGAGCTTGGACAGCAGCAGGTATTGCGGGACGGCCAGCGTGATCTGCGGGACGAGCACGCCGGCCAGGATCGTCAGGAAGATGACCTCGCGGCCGGGAAAGCGATACTTGGCCAGCGCATAGCCGGCGATCGTGGACACCGCGACGGACAGCACCGAGCCGAGCCCGGCGTAGATCAGGCTGTTGAGGGCCCAGCGCCAGAAGATCCCGTCCCGGAAGTCGAGCAGGTGGGTCAGGTTGTACCAGAACCCGCCGTGCACGCTCGGCCAGAACGAGAACGTGGTGAACAGCTCGGTCGGCCCCTTGGTGGCGGCGACGGCGACCCAGAGAACGGGCACGAGACAGTAGAAGGCGCCGAGGATCAGGATGATGGTCGGCAACATGCGGCTTTTTGTGGTCGTCCGCGAGACCTTGCCGGCGGTCTTCGCGGGTGCATCGACCAGCGTCGTTGTCATCGGTCCAGCCCGAACGCGCGCTTCTGCAGCACCCGCAGCGCCGCCGCCGACACGACCAGCGTGCCTAGCGCCAGCACGACCGACGCGGCGGCCGCCGAGTAGATGTCGTTGTTGACGAAGGCGTCGCGGTAGATCGCCATGAGCGGCACCCACGACGACGAGATCGAGTCGGACAGCGGCGCGAGCGTCGCCGGCTCGTTGTAGACCTGCAGCGTCGCGATGATCGCGAACACGCCGGCCATCACCAGCGCCGGTGTGATCAGCGGGAGCTTGACCCGCAGCGCGATCTGCACCTCCGAGGCGCCGTCGACGCGCGCCGCGTCGTACAGCTCCTGCGGGATCCCGCGCACCGCCGTGTACAGCACGATCATGTTGAACCCGACCCCGCCCCAGATCCCGATGTTGGCCACCGAGAACAGGACGGTATTCGGGCTGAGCAGATCCGGGACGGGCAGGCTCAGCGCACTGGCCGCGTCCCGGATCGGGCTCACGCCGGGCAGGTAGAGGAAGCCCCACAGCAGCGAGGCGATCACGCCGGGCACCGCGTACGGCAGGAAGATGCTGATTCGCGAGAACCGGGTCAGCCGCACCCGGGGCACGTCCAGCAACAGCGCGAACGACAGCGCCAGCCCGAGCATGACCGGCACGACGATCGCGCCGTAGCCGAGCATCCGCAGCAGCCCGTGGACGTAGTCCGGCGCGGTCAGCACCGACTTGTAGTTGTCGAACGCGACGAACACCTCGTGGCGCAGCCCGAGGCCGTCGCCGGTCACCCGGGACGCCCGCAGGCTGAGCCACACGGTGTAGCCGATCGGCACCAGCAGGAAGATGGCGAGCAGGATGACCGCCGGCGCGACGAACACGTACGGGGCAGAAGTGCGCCTCATAGCTCAGCTCTTCACCTGGAAGCCCTGCTTCTTCAGGTCGGCGACCGACGCGGTCTGCAACTGGTCCACGGCGGCGCCGAAGTCGGACTTGCTCTGGATCGCCTTGGCGAAGATGTCGCTGTAGTTGCTGTAGGTCACGTTGACGTTGGGCGCCCACGAGAAGCCGCGCGCCGTCTTGGAAATCTCGGCCGCGTCCGCGAAGAACGCCGGCTGGTTGGGCATCATGTTCGGGGCCTTGCTCAGCGACGGCGCCGACTGGCCAGCGGTCGCGGCCGGGTAGATGCCGCCCGCCGAGATCATCCCGTCGAGGGCCTCGGGGTCGGTGTTGAGCCACTTGACGAACTTCTCGGCCGGCGCCCGGTGCGGCGACTTGGCCCAGATGGCCGTCGCCGAACCGCCCCAGTAGCCGGTGGCCGGCGTGCCCGCGTCCCACTGCGGCATCGGGACCATCTTCCACTTGCCCTTGGTGCTGGGCGCGACGCCCTCGAGCACCCCGGCGCCCCAGACCGCGCTCGGCCAGGCCAGGAGCGTGCCATCGCTCATCGCCTTGTTCCACTCCGGCGTGTACATCGGCTTGCCCGACAGGATGCCCTGGTTGACCAGGTCACCCCAGAACTGGGCGACCTTCTTGGTCGACGCGTCGTTGATGCTGACCGTCCAGGTCCCGCCGTCGTTGACCCACCAGTTCGCCCCGGCCTGCTCGGCCAGCCCGGCGAACCAGCCCGGGTCGCCCGAGGAGAAGGTCGCGAGGTACTGGTTGGGGGCCTTCTGCCGGACCTGGCGGGCGGTCGCGGCGAAGTCGTCCCAGGTCTTGGGCACCTGCAGTCCGTATTGCGTGAAGAGGTCCTCCCGGTAGTACATCATCATCGGGCCGACGTCCTGCGGGATGCCGTAGGTCTTGCCGCCGAACGAGACCAGCTTCCAGGTGCCGTCGGTGAAGGCGGACTTCACCTCGGCGGCCAGCGAGCTGAGGTCGGCGGCGACGCCGTTGGTGATGAGCACCGGCAGCGCCTGGTACTCCGCGTGGATCAGGTCAGGGGCGTTGCCCGCGCGGTGGGCGGTGATCACCTTGGTGATCTCGTCCTCGCCCTGGGCCTGGCGGCTGACGGTCACCTTCTGGGTCGGGTTCTTCTGGTTCCAGATGTCGACCACCTTCTCGATGTTGGTGGTCCAGGTCCAGAAACTGAGGTCGGCCGGCGCGTTCGGATCGCCCTTGGCCGGCGTCTTGTCGCTGCTGGTGTCGTCACTCGAGCAGGCGGCCAGCAGGGCGGGGGCGGTGACGGCGGTTGCGAGACCTTTGAGGAAGGTCCGCCGCGCTAGGGCCGGTTCCATGGCGGCCGGTTCCACGGTGCGGGACATCGGGGTCTCCTTGGCTCGATGCTGTGAGCGATCACAGATTGTTCGCCGTCCCGGCGGGTGTCAAGGCTTCGTTGCCAATTTGTTTCCGGGCCGATGCGGGGCACTGGCGTTCTGTGAGCGGTCACGGTATCTTGCGCTGGTGAGCGGCCTGCACACGATCTTCCTCGGTGCCCGCGACCGGGACCGATCGACGGCGTTCTACCCGGGCCTGCTCGGTCTGCCGGCGGTGCCCCTTGGACCTTCTGCTGTCGGCTTCCAAGCCGGCGTCCGGGTGATCTCCTACGACACCGAACTGCAAGACGCATTCATGCACCGCTGCGCTGCACTCGTCTGAGAGGAGCTTCCATGCCACTGTCCCGGCGCACGTTCCTCGCCGCCACCGGCGCCATCCCCCTCGCGACACTCGCAAAGCCGTCCCACCGAGAAGAGATCCGCGGCGCCGACATCTCCTTCACCCTGCAGGAGGAGGCCGCGGGCACGGTGTACCGCCTCGACGGCCGCCGCCTGCCCCTCGAGCGCCTGCTCAGCAAGGCCGGCGCGAACTGGGTCCGGCTGCGCATCTGGACCGACCCGCCGGCCGGCTACAGCGACCTCGGCCAGGCCCTGCGCCTGGCCGAACGGGCCCGGCACGCTCATCAAAAGGTCCTGCTCGACCTGCACTACTCCGATTTCTGGGCCGACCCCGGCAAGCAGTTCACCCCAGCTGCCTGGGCCGGGCAGGACCTGCCCACCCTGGCCAGGACCGTCCACGACTACACGGCCGACGTCATCAACGCGTTCGCCCGCCGCCGCATCCCGGTCGACATGGTCCAGATCGGCAACGAGGTCACCGCCGGCATGCTCTGGCCGGTCGGGCAGATCTACCCGCCCGGCACCGACGTCCAGCGCTGGCCGGAGTTCGCGACGCTGGTCAAGGCCGGCATCGCCGGTGCGCGGGCGGGCAACCCGCGTGGCCACCGGTTGCGCACCATGCTGCACATCGACCGGGGCGGCGACAACGGCGGCTCGCAGTGGTTCTTCGACCACGTGCTCGCCCAGGGCGTGCAGTTCGACGTGATCGGGGAGTCGTTCTACCCGTTCTGGCACGGGCCGATGTCGTCGCTCACGGCCAACCTCAACGACCTCGCGACCCGCTACGGCAAGCCGATGGTCGTGGTCGAGACCGCGTACCCGTGGACGATGGCCGACGGCGACGACCTCGCCAACAGCGTCAGCGACCCGGCCACGCTGCCGGACGGCGCCGCCTACCCGCCGACCCCGGCCGGGCAGGCGGCCTTCTTCACCGACCTGCGGCGAATCATCCGCGCCGTGCCGAACGGGCTCGGGCTGGGCTTCTTCGACTGGGAGCCGGAGTGGGTGCCGGGCGTCGGCTGGGAGCCGGGCGCCGGCAACCCGAACGACAACCTGACGATGTTCGACTTCAGCGGCGCGGCGCTGCCGTCGATCCGCACCGCGTTCCGGCCTCGATGACCTCGAAGTCCACCTCGAAGCTCGACGGCCTGGCCGAAAGCCGATAGGCCGCCGGCAGCGCCGGACCGCACGACGCCGAGCCGATGCCGTTGTGCCCGACGTCCACCGTGACCCACGTGTGGCCGTCGGGCACGAGGTCGGTCGCGTGCGTCGCCCGATCCAACGCCGACGTCGTCCACGACCGCACCGCCAGCCCAAACGGCTCGGCGCCGGTGATCCGAACGCCGTGCCCGGCCGCGTCGGTCACGTTCGCCCAGCGCACGTCGGCGCGGCGGCCGTTCTCTTGCGGGTACACGTAAGGGGTCTGCATCTCGGCGACCGTGCGGTAGAACCGGCCGATGCGCGCGGCCTGGCCGGTGTCCGCATACGCCTCGCCCGGCCCGCGCCCGAACCACTCGACCCGCTCCAGCGAGCCGGGCAGCCCGAGCACGATGCCCAGCATAGGCAGGGCGACCGGCCAGTCACCCTGAAAATCCACGTCCACGCGGAGCCTGACGCCCTTCCACGTGTACGTGGTGAGCACGGCCACGTCCGTCGCCGCCGGGGCGACGCGGGTGTGCACCACGAGGCCATCATCGGACCGCTCGACGGCGTCGACCCGGTGCCACAGCCGGTCGAGGCCGAGCGCCCGCCACCGCGGCTCGATCGCGTCGCCGTGGGCGGCCCGGTCGTTGTCGGTCGGTGCCCGCCACAGCTGCAGCACCGGTCCGATGACGTCATATGGGCCAAGCTTGATCAGCCGCCCGTCGTCGCTGAACTCCTGTGTTGCTTGGTGCTTCGTCGTCGGCCGGCGCTTGCGGGAGATCGGCCGCTGGGTCCAGGCGACCTCGTGACCGGCCTTGGCCCACGGGAGATCCTCGGCCAGGACCGCTTGAACGGTCAGGATCGTCTCGCCGTCGCCTTCTTCGACGCCGGGCAGCCGGATGACGGCGTCCGCGCCCGGCGGGACGTCGGGCACGTCGTCGAGCGTCCCCCCGGCGACCGGGTCACCGTCCACTTCGACCGTCCACCGGAAGTCCAGATGAGACAGTCCGATGTGGTCGTACAGGTTGGCGACGCGCAGGACGTCCCCGTCCGCCGTGATCCGGACCGGCTCGACCGCCTTCTTCAGATCGAGCAGGCCGGGCGACGGTGCCCGGTCCGGGAACACCAGCCCGTCGGTGACGAAGTTCCCGTCGTGCACGGGTTCGCCGAAGTCCCCGCCGTATGCGTAGAACCCCAGTTCGGTCCGGAGGCCGTGATCGATCCACTCCCAGACGAAGCCGCCCTGGCAGCGCGGATACTTTTCGTACAGGGCCTGGTAGTCGGCCAGGCCGCCGGGGCCGTTGCCCATCGCGTGCGCGTATTCGATGTGGATGAAGGGCATTGCCCGGCGGCGGGCGTCCTGCGCGGGGTCCTCCAGCGGCGGCTCGGCCCGGCGGCCGATTGCCTCGACGTCGTCGAGGGACAGGTACATGCGGCTGTAGACGTCGACGTCGCGGCCGGTGAAGTCGCGTTCGTAGATGAGGGGCCGGCTCGGGTCGCGCCGGCGGGTCCAGGCGGCCATCGCGGTGAGGTTGCTCCCGCTGTCGCTCTCGTTGCCGAGCGACCACAGCACGATCGACGGATGGTTCTTGTCCCGCTCGACCATGCGGCGCATCCGGTCGACGAGCAGCGGCTCCCATCGCGGGTCGGCGACCGGGTTGCCGCGCCAGCCGACCTCGCCGAAACCGTGCGTCTCCAGGTCGCACTCGTCGACGACCCACAGCCCGTATTCGTCGCAGAGCTCGAGGAAGCGGGGGTGCGGCGGGTAGTGGCTGGTGCGGACCGCGTTGATGTTGTGCTGCTTCATGAGCAGCACGTCTTCGAGCATGTCCTCCTCGGTGACCGCGCGGCCCCGGTCGGGGTGGAACTCGTGCCGGTTGACCCCGCGGAACAGGACGCGGCGACCGTTGACGGTCAGGACGCCGTCGACGATCGCGACGGTGCGGAAGCCGACTCTGAGGTTGACCGTCTCCGCTTCGGTGCTGACCGTCGCCTCGTACAGCCGGGGGCGCTCGGCCGACCACGGCTCGACGGCTTCGAGCCGGATCTCGCCGTTGGCCGGCTCGTCGATGCCCAGTTCAGGAACCTTGACGCGGGCGTTGGCTGGCGTCCGGACGAGCAGTGTCCCGGCGCCGGTCCGGTGGTCGTAACCGGCGTGCACGTCGACGTCGTCCAGGCCACCGTCCGGCCGGGCGAGCAGGTCGACGCCCCGGAAGATCCCGGACAGCCACCACATGTCCTGATCCTCGAGGTAGCTGCCGGCGCTCCACTGCACGACGCGGACGTCGAGCACGTTGTCCCCGTCCCGCTCGACGAGCGCCGTGACGTCGAACTCGGTCGGCAGCCGGCTCCCGGTGGTCCGGCCTACTTCCACGCCGTTGAGCCGGACCAGGCCGGCCGAGTCGACGCCGCCGAAGCGGAGGCTTATCCGCCCGGTCGGCCATTCCGCCGGCACGCGGAATGTGGTGCGGTAGTCGCCGGTGGGGTTCTCGTCCGGTACCCGAGGCGGATCAATCGGAATGGGGTAGCGGGTGTTCGTGTAGGCCGGTGCGCCGTAGCCGTGCAGCTGCCAGTGCGACGGCACCGGCAACTCGGTCCACTCGCCGTCGTTGTAGCGGAACCGCCAGTTTCCGTCCAGCGCGAGGCGGGGGGCGTCGGAGCCGAGCCAGGCGCGGGCCGGCTCGGCGGTTTCCGGCACGGTGAGCTCTTCGTACCACTGGCGCATGGCCCCGACCATACTGTGAGCGCTCACAGCCGCGCTAGCTCTTTGTGGCGTAGTAGCTGTCCGGGGCCTCGACGATGCGCCCCTTGGTCGGCTTGACAACCCGTACCGGCTGATCAAACCCGGCCATCGTGGTGGTCATCTTCAGCGTCTTGGCGCCCGTCTGGTCGATCGTGAAGGAGAGCGACGTCACCCGGCCCTGCTCGTCCACGGTGGCGGTGAACGGCGCGAGTGCCGTGCACAGGCAGGTCAGGTCGGGCGCCCCGAGCGGCAGCAACCCGGCGCGGGCCGGATAGAACTTGCCGAGGTACTGGCCCGGGCCGCTCCCTTTCTCGACGCTCCCGATGGCCGGGGTCAGGTTGGCCAACCCGATCGGGTCGGCCGGGTTGACCAGACGCTTGTCGTCCTTGGGCAGCTTCGACTGATCGATGTGCAGCCACGCCGACGCGTTCTGCCTGAGGTCGCGCTCCCAGATCTGGTTGCCGATCTGAATTTTCTCGATTTTCGACGGGTACTTGTCGTTGACGGTCACCGTGCTGGTCATCGTCTGCGCGCCGGGGTCGGCCGCCCCGGTCCCGCTCAGCGAGCCGTCGTCGAGATCGGACTGGACCGTGAAGGTCATCCGCAGACCGCTGGTCTTCTTGAGCGCGGCCACGAAGTCGTCCCGGGCCTGCAGTGCGGTGGACGACGTGGTCGGCGTCGAGGCCGGCGCCGACTCCCAGTCATCGCTCGACAAGCAGGCGCTCACCCCGAGCAACGCCCCGACCAGCCAGGCCGCTATGGCGACCCCCCGTGTATATGACATCGACGCCTACCATAGCTGTTGTGAGGTGGCTTCAGCGGCCCTCCGAGTGTCCGGTGCGGCCGCCAACGAAAGTCGAGGCGTCTACGCCTGCCGCCGTTCGTCGCGGCTCGGCTATCTCACCGAGCCGATGTTCGGTTACGGGCTGGCGCGGTACGCCTGGCTGCGCGACGAACGGGACCCGCAGTGGGCCAGATACCTGGACACGAACCCGCGGACGTTCGTGAAGCGCGGCCTGCGCTACCTGTCCGCCGAGCGGCTATAGCGCCGACGGCGGCGGGGCCTGCGCATCCAGGAATGCCAGCGCCGTGGCGGCGAACAGTGGCGAGGCGAAAATGCTGTAGTGCGTCAGTCCCGGCAGGATCGCCAGCGCATGACCGCCCTTCGGGCGTCCCTCGTTCATCCAGCCGCCGTCGCGCAGACCGCCGTCCAGCAGCTTGAAATACTCGACGTAGTGGCTCGGCGGGGCCATGTCCGCGTCGGCCGCCATGATCAGCGTCGGCACCTGCAGGTTGCGGGCGTCGTCGGTGAAGTCGAAGCCCTGGGCCATCGCCGCTCCGATCTTGTCCAGCAGCCGCCCGAAGTCCTCCGGCCGTGGAGCCACCCGCTGGTACAACTCGTACATCGGGGTGTCCTTCATGAACTCGATCGCGTCGGCGCTGACCTGGCCCTGCTGGACCCGCATCTCGGGGTAGATCGCGTCGCTTCGGATGTGCGCCGAGCAGGACACCAGCCGGCGCACCTTGGCCGGGTGGCGGACGGCCGTCTGGAAGGCGACCCCACCGCCGAGTGAATAGCCCACCAGGTCGGGCTGGTCGAGGCCGAGGTGGTCGATCAGCGCGGCGATGTCGTCGGCCATCACCCGGATGTCCAGCGGCCGGTCGATATCCGCTGTGCGTGCGTGTCCTTGCAGGTCGGGCGCGATGACCTGGTGCTGTTCCGCCAGCTGTGGCAGGACCGGCCCGAACATCTCGCCGGATCCGAGCCCGCCGTGGAGCAGGATCAGCGGACGCCCGGAGCCGTGCGTCTCGTAGTACATGTTGAGGCCGTTGACGTGGGCAAACATGTCCCCACCCTAAACAATGTGGACGTTGAGCTCGGGGCCGACGCGGCTGCCGGGTACGTTCGCTCCCGCCATGGCCGGGCATCGAGGGCCGCGGCCTCAACGCCCGCACGCGCATGACCGAGGGGGAGACCCACGTTGTCGCGCTCGCCGCCTTCGTCGTGACATCGTGTCCGGATCGGCCGTCGCCGTTCGTCATGCTGGTGAGATCCCACCGATGAAGGGTGTGCCATGAAGTACATGATGTTCGTCTGCTCCGACACCGCCCCGGACACCGACACCGCTGACGAACCCGATATCCACCAGTGGGTCGCCGAGAACGACGCGCGGGGCCGGCGGCTCGACGGGCACGTGCTGGCCCCTACCGCGGCGGCCACGACGGTCCGGGTGCGGGGCGGCGAACTGCTGCTCTCCGACGGCCCGTTCGCCGAGACGAAGGAGGTCATCGTCGGGTACGACCTGATCGAGTGCGCCGACCTCGACGAGGCGATCGAGGTGGCCCGCACGCACCCGATGGCACGGGCTGGTCGGATCGAGGTCCGGCCGTTCGCGGACGTATGACGGCAGTTCCCGACGCTGTCGCCGATGCTGGGCGCGAGGCATACGCGCGGATCGTCGCCGCGCTGATCCGCGTGACCGGTGACTGGACGCTGGCCGAGGACTGCGCACAGGACGCGCTCGCGCTCGCCCTCGAACGGTGGCCGGGCGACGGCGTGCCCGCCAACCCCGGCGGCTGGCTCATGACGGTGGCGCGCAACCGGGCGCTCGACGTGCTCCGGCGCGCCACCGTCGAACGGCGCAAACTCGCCGAGCGGGCCAGGTTGCTCGAGCCCGCTCATGACGCCCCCGTGGAGGAGGTCGTGGACGATCGGCTACGGCTCATCTTCACGTGCTGCCACCCGTCATTGGCGCTCGAGGCGCGGGTGGCGCTGACCCTGCGTACGGTGGCCGGCGTGCCGACGGCCGACATCGCGCGGGCGTTCCTGGTCACCGAGTCGACCATGACCCGGCGGCTGACCCGGGCGAAGGCGAAGATCGCCGACGCGCACATCCCGTATCGGGTGCCGTCGGGCCCGGCGCTGACCGAGCGGCTGCCCGGCGTGCTCGGCGTGCTGTACCTGCTGTTCACCCGCGGGTACGACGCCGACGGCCGGCCGGCGTTCGCCGACGAGGCGATCCGGCTGGCCCGGCTGCTCGCCGAGCTCATGCCCGGCCAGCCGGAGGTCGCGGCGCTCCTGGCGCTGTTCCTGTTCCAGCACTCGCGGCGGGACGCGCGGCGCGACGCCGAGGGCAACCTGCTCACGCTCGAGAAGCAGGACCGGTCGCGATGGGACCGGTCGGCGATCGCCGAGGGCCGTTCGATCTTGGCCGGCGTGGTTACCGATGGCCCTTATGCACTCCAGGCCCGCATCGCCGCCGCGCACGTCGCCGAGACGACCGACTGGACGGCGATCGCCCAGTGGTACGACGAACTCGCCCGGATCCACCCGACCCCGGTCATCGCGCTGAACCGGGCGGTGGCCCACGGCTACGCGTTCGGCCCCGAACGGGGGCTGGCCCGGCTCGCCGAGGCCCGGGCCGGCGGCGGGCTGGACGCGTACCCGTTCGTGCTGGCCGTCGAGGCGGACCTGACCGCCCGCGCCGGTGACCGGGAGCGGGCGGTCACGCTGTTCGAGCGGGCGGCCGCGGCGGCGCCGTCGCCGGCGGAGCAGCGAGCGTTGCTGGAACGGGCGACCGAACTCGCGAGCTGACCGGCTGGCACCTACGCAGGCCCTAGCGGAGCACCCCGGTGTGGCCGAGTGAGTACCGCCCCGGCTGCGGCCATACGCACAGCCCGTGCGGCTGCTTGCCGACCTTGATCTTGGCGATCAGGTGCCCGTCGACCGTCGAGATCGCATACACGACGCCGTGGTACCGGCCGGACAGCCACAGGACGGTGCCGTCGGGGGAGAGACCACCCATGTCCGGGCTGCCGCCGCCGGGGATCCGCCACTTGCCCACGAGCCGGCCGCTCGCGAAGTTCAGCAGCGAGATCGTGCCCTCACCTCGGTTGGAGATGTACAGGGTCGTCGAGTCCCGGCTGACGTACAGGCCATGCGCGCCGGCCCCGGTCGGCAGGAACGAGCGGACGGCCAACCGGTCGCCGTCGACGACCCATACGCCCGAGCTCTGCATGTCGGCCACGTACCAGGTACGCCCGTCCGGAGCGATCTTCACATCCTGCGGCATCGGGTTGTGGCCCGGCAGCCGGATCTGGCCGAGCACGGCCTGGTGCACGACGTCGACCTTCACCAGGTCACCGGAGAACTCGCAGCTGGCGATGAAGTAGCGGCCGTCGGGCGAGAAGTCGGCGTGGTTGACCCCGGCGCAGCGCACGGGCAGCGCTTTGACGACGGCCATCGTGTGCGCGTCCCGGAAGACGATCTGCCGCCGCGTCTCGGACATGACCACGGCATATTTGCCGTCCGGCGTGAAGTACAGGTTGTACGGGTCATCCACCGGCACCGCCTTGCCGAACGCGCCGGTGGCCGGGTTGATCGGGGTCAGCGAGTCACCGGTGTTGTCGTTCACCCACAGCGTCCGCAGGTCCCAGGACGGCACGACGTGCTGCGGCCCGCCACCGACCCGGACCGTCTGGGTCACCTTGTACGTGGCCGGGTCGATCACCGAGACGGTGTTGCTGGCCAGGTTCGGCACGTAGACGCGGGCGACGTCGTGCTTGACCGCGTCGGAAAGCGCGTTGGGCCGGTCGGCCGCGTACAGGTCGTCCGGCTTCAACGGCGCGGGCATCCCGGGCAGCGGCGCACCGGGCGTGGTGACCGCCGCCCCGACGCCGGCGCTCGGCCCGGGCGGCATGTGCATGCCCGGCATGTCGGCGCGCGCGTTGTCGTCACCCGGGCCGGCGCTGCTCGCGGCGCCGGGCGCCGAGCAGCCGGTCAGGAGCGATGCCGCCAGCAGCAACACCGCCACGCGTCGAGGCATCAGCGCATCAACTCCGTCATGGTGACCGGCCGCAGACCGCGCCGGTGCAGGCCGTCGAGGATGGCGGGCATGGCGGTGACCGTACCCACGTGACCGAAATGCATGCTCACAATCGAGCCCGGTTGTACCCGGCCGAGGGTGGTTTTCGTGATCGCGTCCGCTCCCGGGTCGGTGTAGTCCAGCGAGTCGACGTCGTAGGACAGGCAGGTCACGTAGCCGACCTTGGCGGCCTGGGCCTCGATCGTTGGCGTGCTGTGCACTGTCTGCGAGGGCCGGAACCAGGTGCCGATCGAGCCGGTGAGCTGCTTGAGTTCGTTTGCGCAGGCGGCGATCTCGGCGTATGCCTGGTCGGCCGGCATGGCCTTGATGTCGCGATGGTGCTGGGTGTGGTTGCCCAGTTCGTGCCCGCCGTCCACGATGCGCTTGGCCATCGCCGGGAGCTGCTGCAGCCACGCACCGACGGCCAGCACGGTGACGTGCGCGCCCCCGTTGGCCAGCTCGTCGAGCAGCTTGGTGACCAGGCGTTCGTCGCCTTGGCCGTGAAACGTGAGCGCGACTTCAGGTCGGTTTCGAGGGCCGTGGACAACCTCCGCCGGCGGCGGCTCTGTCGAAGGCGCGCTTGGCTCTTTCGAGGACGCGCTTGGCTCTTTCGAGGACGCGCTTGGCTCTTTCGAGGACGCGCTTGGGGTGGCCGCCGGAGCGGGGACTTCGACGGTGCGGGAGGGAGATCCGCAGCCGGCGGCCATTGCGATCGTGGCAGCGCCGAGCAGTGCGGTGCGGCGACTGATCTCCGGCCGTTGCCCACCGATCACGCCCGCGAGCCTGCCAGCTGCCGGCTAAGAAAACGCTGAAACCCGCCGGATTTCAGCCTGTCCTCAGCGCGCTTTGCGTAGGTTCGACGGTGTGCGCTGGTGGCGTGGGCGGACGTCGATCGCTGTGTCGATCGTGGTACTCGTGGCGGTGGTGGGCTGCGGGTGCGCCTCCCCGACCCCGCAGGTGGTCACCCCACCGCCCGAGCCGTCGACAACCGGACCGGCCACCGGCGCACCCCGGGGCCCCGACCACGTGGTCGTGGCGATCTTCGAGAACAAGGACTTCGCGCAGATCGACGGCAACTCGAAGGCGCCCTACCTGAACCAGCTCATGCGCAACGCCGCGGTGCTGGTCAACGCGCACGCGGTCGCCCATCCGAGCCAGCCCAACTACCTCGCGCTGTTTTCCGGATCCACCCAGGGGATCGACAGCGACCGCTGTTTCGACCCGTTGACCGGCCGGCCGAGCCTCGGGCAGCAGCTCATTTCCGCCGGTCGCAGCTTCATCGGGTACTCGGAAGATCTGCCGGACGTCGGCTACACGGGGTGCACGTCGGGCGGGTACGCGGCCAAGCACAACCCGTGGGTGCACTTCGCCAACCTGCCGGTCACCACCAACCTGCCCTTCGCGGCGTTTCCGGCCGACTATGCGAGCCTGCCGACCGTGGCTTTCGTCGTACCAAATCTGTGCAATGACATGCACGACTGCCCGGTGTCGACCGGTGACACGTGGGCCAAGCAGCATCTGGATGCCTACGCGCAGTGGGCCAAGGCGCACAACAGCCTGCTGATCGTGACGTTCGACGAGAACGACGGCCGGCCGGACAACACGATCCTGACCGTGTTCGCCGGGGCCGGCGTCAAGCCGGGGCGCTACGGCGAGGCCGCCGATCACTATCGGGTGCTGCGGACGATCGAGAACTTCTACGGTCTGCCGCCATTGGGCAATGCTGCGCAACAGTCCCCGCTGACCGACCTCTTCACCACGGCGCCGGCAAAGTAGGCCGCATCGGCCCGTATCCGACCGGCCGCCCGGTGATGATGGCCTCCCGTCGGCGGTGAACTGCCGTGGTGGCTGCCCCCACGATGACGGTGGTCGATCCACCCCCGCTTGGGTCAGACGGTGGCCGTTCTGCCCCCAGCCCGCCGAGACGGTGGCCGTTCTGCCCCCGCTTGGGTCAGACGGTGGCCGTTCTGCCCCCGCTTGGGTCAGACGGTGGCC
>Ga0070683_100000288_pt1 | contig 34747 bp, 31 predicted proteins | sample KBSC713LmetaG_FD_64662 | JGI IMG/M metagenome (GOLD analysis project Ga0070683, IMG submission 64662) | Corn rhizosphere microbial communities from Kellogg Biological Station, Michigan, USA - KBS C7.1-3L metaG | ecosystem: Host-associated > Plants > Roots > Rhizosphere ... | reverse complement strand
CTTCCGGTCGGCTCCGAGGAGGCGACCAAGTGGTACGTGGAACAGGTGCTGGCCGCCGGCTGCGGTTTCGTCAACTGCGTGCCGGTGTTCATCGCCCGCGAGGCGTACTGGCGGCGCCGGTTCGAGGAAAAGGGCCTGCCCATCGTCGGCGACGACATCAAGTCGCAGGTGGGGGCGACCATCGTGCACCGCAAGCTGGCCCGTCTGTTCCAGGAGCGCGGCGTCAAGCTCGAGCGCACGCATCAGCTGAACGTCGGTGGCAATACCGACTTCCTGAACATGCTCGAACGCGAGCGCCTGGAGTCGAAGAAGATCTCCAAGACGAACGCCGTCACGTCGCAGCTCGACTACGACATGGGCAAGAAGAACGTGCACATCGGCCCGTCCGACTACGTGGAGTGGTTGGAGGACCGCAAGTGGGCCTACATCCGGCTGGAGGGCCGCTCGTTCGGCGACGTGCCCCTGAACATCGAGCTGAAGCTCGAGGTGGTCGACTCGCCCAACTCGGCCGGCATCGTCATCGACGCTGTGCGCTGCGCGAAGCTGGGGATCGACAACGGCATCGGGGGCGCGCTCGAATGGCCGTCCGCGTACTTCATGAAGTCGCCGCCGGTGCAGCACCCCGACGACGAGTGCCGTGACGAGGTGGAGCGGTTCATCGCCACCCACGGCCGCCCTGCCAAGCCGGCCAAGAAGGAGAAGGCGGCCGCCAAGTCGTCGTGAACGACCCTCTCGCGATCTGTCTGGTCTGCCCGTACGCGCTCAACGGCCCGCACGCCGTGGCCGAGCACGTGCGGGAGACCGCGACCGCGCTGGCCGCGCGCGGGCACCGTGTGACGGTGCTCGCGCCCAGCGCGTCCACGCGGGCGCTGCGCAGCGGCCGGCGGCGGCTTCGCGCCTTGGCCGACGGCGACGCCGAGGCCCTGCTGCCACCGCCGGGGGAGACGCTGGCGGTCGCCGTCGGACCCGCGGTGCAGATCGGGCAGCGGCGGCACGGCCGGGGGGTCGCTCTCCCCGTCGCCGCCAACGCCAACGTCGCCCTGGCGGTGAGGGAGGGCGGCTTCGACATCGTCGACGCCCACGAGCCCCACGTGCCCGGCATCGGCGTGGCGGCGATCAAGCACGCGGTCGGGCTGACCGTCGCCACGTTCCACACCACCACCGAACGCACCTTCGTGGGGCCGATCCGGGAGTCGCGGCGGGAGCGCTACCGGGCCCGGATCGACGCCCTGATCGCCACCAGCTCGCGGGCGGCGGAGCTGGCGGCGGCCATCTACCCCGGCGACTACCAGCTGCTGCCCCGCGCCGTCGACGAGACCTTCCAGCCCGGCCACAAGGGGGGCGGATCGATCGTGCTGCACTGGAACGGGGACGCCCGCCCGGTGGTGCGGTCACTCGTCAGGCTGGTCGCACGATCTCCCTCCACAACGCTGACCGTGATGTGGGACCGCGGCGGCCGGCGGCCGATGCGGCCCTCGATCCCGGCCGAGGCGCGCGGCCGCGTGCACGTCCTTGGCACGGCCGGCGTCGACGACCGCGCGGCTCTGCTGGCATCTGCCGACGTGATGGTCAGCCCGCGCGGCGGTGACAGTGCCCGGTCGTGGGAGGCCCGCGCCGCCGGAGCCGTCGTGGTGTCGCCCGACGGGCTGCACGGCCTCGCCTACGCGGTCGACCAGCCGGCGCTCTCGGCGGCTGCCGCCGGACGCCTGCTCGACGACGGCGGCCTCCGCGAACGGCTGGTCGCGGAGAGCATGGCCGCGGTGTCCGAGCGGCGGGCGGAAGCAATCGCGGGGCGGCTGGAAGCCACCTACCGCGACCTGCTGGCACGGCGGCGCACCGACCGCCGGCCGAAGCCGACACGCCGGCTGATCGACGTCGACCTGCACATGCATACCTCGCACTCCTACGACTGCGCGACCGACGTCGAAGGGCTGCTCGACCACTGCGTCTCCGAGGGCTTCGGCGCGATCGCCATCACCGACCACAACGAGATCTCGGGCGCCTTCGAGGCCCAGCGGATCGCCCGCGAGAAGTCGAAGCCGATCGCGGTGATCGCCGGCGAGGAGGTGATGACCTCCCAGGGCGAGGTGATCGGCCTGTTCCTGAACGAGAAGATCGAGCGGGACATGACGATGACCGAGACGATCGACGAGATCCACCGCCAGGGCGGCCTGGTGTTGATGCCCCACCCCTTCGACCGGCTTCACACGATCCCCGACGGCGCCACGCTGCACCGGCTGCTCGACCGGATCGACATCTTCGAGATCTACAACTCGCGGCTGATGTTCGAGTCGTTCAACGATGACGCCCAGCGCTTCGCCGCCAAGTACAACCTGGTGCAGTCGGCCGGCTCGGACGCCCATGTGCTGCAGGGCATCGGCACGGCCATCAACCGGATCCCCGAGTTCGAGGGACCCGAGGAGTTCCTGGTCTCGATGCGCCACAACGAGATCATCCGCCGCCCAAAGAGCCTGATCTACCTGCAGGGGCTGAAGTGGATGCAGCAGGTGCAGAAGACCGGATGACCCATTCGTCGCTTGCTGTTGGTTTCGGCCTGGGATTCCTGGTCGCGGCCCAGCTGGGGCCGATCTCGTTGCTGCTGATCCGCTCGGTGATGCGCGGCGCGCTGGCCGCGGGGCTCGCCATCGGTGCCGGCGCGGCCGTTGTCGACACGCTCTATGCCTGTCTGGGCGTGGCCGGTGCGGCACCACTGGTGGCGGTCGACGCGATCCGCATCGGGCTGGGCATCCTGGGCGCCGCGGTGCTCGTCGTGCTCGGCGTCCGCACGCTGTGGAGCGCGATGCGGGTGCGGCTGGGGGGCGAGATGGCCGACGAGGTGGCGACCCCCCGGCGCGCCTTTGCGACCTCCCTCGCCGCGACGGCGTCGAACCCCTTCACTATCGTGTCCTGGGCGGCCATCTTCGCCGCAGCATCGACGGCCGACGCCGCCAGCACGACGCCGGGCACGATCGCACTAGTGGCCGGCATCGGCGCCGGCAGCATCTGCTGGTTCACGATCCTGGCCTGCGGGGTTGCCGTGGCCCGGCGGCGGATCGGCGACAGGCTGCTGCGAGCGGTCGACCTGTGCGCCGGCGCCGGTCTGGTGCTCTTCGGAGCGCTGCTGGGCCTACGGGCGCTCGACGAGCGTTGACCGGCCGCCCACCCACCGGATGCGCGGCAAATGCGCAGGCCCGGTAGGGGGATTCCCCGACGGCCGCCGCCGGCGGCCGGCCGACAATCCGGGAAATGTCTGGATCACCGATCAAGATCCTCATTGCCGGCGGCGGGGTGGGCGCGCTCGAGGCCGTGCTGGCGTTGCGAAAGCTGGCCGAGGAGCGGGTTGATCTGACGCTGGTCTGCCCCGACGACGAGTTCCGCTACCGCCCGGCCTCGGTCGCCGTGCCGTTCGATCGGGGCGAGGTGTATCGGTTCCCGATCGGCGACATCGCTGCCGAGGTGGGCGCCGACTGGCGGCGCGACGTGATCGCGGCGGTGGACACCGCGGCTCACCGTGCCACCCTGGGGAGCGGCGAGTCGCTGGACTACGACGCCGCCGTGTTCGCCGTCGGCGCGCGCCGCCTGCCGGTGCTGAAGGGGGCGATCCCCTTCCGCGGCGAGGAAGACGTGCCGGCCATGCGACAGCTGGTTGCCGATCTGCGCAACGGCCGCTTCTCGAGCGTCGTCTTCGCTCTGCCCCGGGGAGCGTCGTGGTCGCTGCCTCTGTACGAGCTGGCGCTGATGACGGCAGGGACGGTGACGGCCGATCGGCCTCACGGCCTGGAGCTGGCGCTGGTCACACCGGAGGACCGCCCGCTGGCCCAGTTCGGCGGAGAGGTCAGCACCGCAGTGGCGGGGCTGCTGGAGGACAGCGGCATCGTCCTGCACACCGGCACCTATCCGGTCGGCGTGTACGGGTCGAGCCTGATGCTGATGCCACCGCAGACGATCGCGGCCGACCGGGTCGTCTGCATGCCCGCGGCGCGGGGGATCCCGATTCCCGGTCTGCCCAGCGACCAGGACGGGTTCCTGCCCACCGATCTGTACGGCAGGGTTGCGGGCGCGGCCGGAATCTACGCAGTCGGCGACATCACCAACCACCCGATCAAGCAGGGCGGGGTGGCCGCGCAGCAGGCCGATGTGGTGGCACAGCTGCTGGCCCGGCAGGCCGGCGCGCCGCTTGACGACCCGGCGCCGCACAGGCCGGCGCTGCGCGGCCTTTTGCTGACGGCGGGGCGGCCGCGGTATTTGGTGGCCGAGCCGGCGGGCGGCCGCGGCGAGACCGCCGAGGTCAGCGACCAGCCGCTGTGGTGGCCGGGCGGCAAGATCGCCGCCAGGCATCTCGGTGGATATCTGATCCGCGCCGGCCACGACGGCTGATCTCGCGCCGTTCACCAGCCCGGCCGGGCGGATTCGAGCGCACAGGAGATCCGTTTGCTGGAGCGGCATCAGGTGGTCGCCACCACCCCGGCCGGTGGCGTCCGGAACGTACGGCAGTAGGAAAAGCACGCCGGTCCGGGGAATACTGCGTAGGTGAGCGCGGCCGACGACCAGATCTATGAGAAGTACCAGGCGCGGGCGATCGAGGAGACGAACGCGCTCGGGCACGAGATCGCTCAATGGGTCAGCGAGCATCATCCGGCCACGGCGCCGGTGATCGGCACCGGGCATCCGCTGGCCGACATCATGATGGTCAAGTACCGGCCGCAGCCGGCCGAGGCGAACGAGGGCGTGGCCTTCTTCGGCCGTGCCGGACAGGCGGTGCTGAAGAGCCTGGAGCGGCTGCGGATCGACCCCCTGAAGTTGTATGGCACCGTGTGCTTGAAGCTGCAGGTGCAGGCCGACGACGACGATCTGGCCCGGGCCCGGGACTGGCTGACCCGCGAGCTGCACATCGTCCAGCCGGCGGTGGTGGTGGCCATGGGGCCCGAGACGGTGGAGTTCATCAACACGCTCCGCTTCCCACTGGCCGAGCCGGTCGAGTACCGGCCCGGGGAGCTCCAGCGCTTCACGCCGACCGTGGAACTGCTGGCCACGCCCGACATCGACGCCTCGCTCAACGAGACCGACGCGAAGCAGGCCTTCTGGCAGGCCTTCAAGGTGCTCGGTGAGTGGTACGAGAATCTTCCGCCCTACTGACATTCCGCGCCCCGACGCCGTCCGCCTGGGCGGCGCGCTCACCGGCTTCGCCGTCTTCGACCTGTTCGCCCCGCACGGTCCCGGCGTCGCCACATGGCTGCAGGTGGTGGTGCTGGCGGCCGTGTCGCTGCCGCTGGCGACGGCGGTCGTCCGCGAGCTGCTGCCGCTGCGGCCGCTCGGCGGCCAGCTGCTCGTCGGCGCGGTGGTTGCGATCGTCGCCACCGCGTTTCTGATCGCCATCGGCCTGGAAGAGACGCCGGCCACGCTGACCAAGCTGGTGGCCGCGACCTTCATCGGCTATGCCCTGGCCTCGCTGCTGCAGACCACCGCTGAGGTCGTGGCGATCGCGCTCCTGATCGCCGCCGTCGACATCTACAGCGTCGCCGCCGGCCCGACCAAGGTGATCGTCGAGCAGCACGAGAACGTGCTGAACGCGTTCACGCTGACCTTCCATCCGCTGGGCAGCAGCGGCATCGCCCAGATCGGCGCCAGCGACTTCATCTTCTTCGCCCTCTTCCTGGCATCGTCGGAGCGGCTGCAGCTGCGGATGCCGCTGACCTGGACGGCGATGACGCTCTCCTTCGGTGCGACGATGGCGCTGTCCTACGCCCTGGACGCCGCGCTGCCGGCTCTTCCGCTGCTGTCACTGGCCTTCCTGGGCGCGAACGCCGACCTGCTGGCGGCCCGCGTCGGGGGGAGTGCCGGTTCCCCCGAACGGGACTGAGCCGTCGCCGCACGGCGGCCGATGCTTGATCGATGGCTCCGACCCTTGTCTCGCGCTGCCTGATTGCGCTCGTCGCATGCGCGGCCCTGGCCGCGAGCGCCGCGACCGAGGCCCGAGCGGCCTCGACGACGAAGGTTGCCGGCACGGTGCCGGGTTGGGCGGTGCCAGGCAACCGGGCCGGAAACGAGCGAAACGGCGTCAAGGTGGTGTTCTCGGTGTGGCTGGGGTGGCGCAACCAGGCGAGCCTCTCGCGCCTACTGGCCGAACAGCAGGATCCGTCCAGCGCGCGCTACCAGGCGTGGCTCACCCCCGAGCAGTTTCGAGGCCGGTTCGCCCCGGCTCAGTCCAGCGTGCGGGACGTCTCCGGATGGCTGCAGGCCGAGGGCTTCGACCTGCTGTCAGTGCCTCACAACAGGCTGTTCGTGACCGCCAGCGGCACGGTCGGGCAGGTCGAGCAGGCCTTCCAGGTCAACGAGAGCCTGTACCAGCTCGACGGCCATCTGGTGCGTGGACCGGACGCCGAGCCACGGATCCCCGGCGCCCTGGCCGGCGACGTGCAGGCGATCACCGGGCTCGACGGCGCGATGGCGCTCGCCGAGCCGCGGTCGACGCCAGCCCCGCCGCCGCCTGTGGGCCGGTCGGTCGGCCCCTGCTCGAGCTACTGGGGCGAGAAGACGAGCACGGCGTTCCCCAATCCGCTGGCGCCGGGCCGCCCGCTGCCATGGATCATCTGCGGGTACACGCCCCGCCAGATCTCCTCCGCCTACGGCGTCGATCAGCTGCATGCGGCGGGGATCGACGGCCGCGGCCGCACCATCGCGATCACCGGGGCCTTCTTCTCGCCCACCATCCGCACTGACATCGAGGCGTTCTCGAACCGACAGGGGCTGCCCAAGCTGAAGAGCCGCTACCGCCAGGTGGTCGCACCAGGCACCAACCGCTTTCCCCACGACCCGTCGGTGATGCAGGACTGGTACATCGAGCAGGCCCTCGACGTCGAGTGGGCGCATGCCATCGCCCCCCGCGCCGACATCGTCTACGTCGGAGCCGCCAACGACAGCCGCGGCCTCGACCTGGCGCTCAACCACACGGTCGACAACCGGCTTGCCGACGTCATCTCGAACAGCTGGGGGATGCCCGAGAGCTATGCCTCCGGCGGCGAGATCAAGGCGCTGAACGCGGTGTTCCAGCAGGCCAAGGCGCAAGGCATCGCCGTGCTGTTCGCCTCCGGCGACGACGGCGACAACGTGGCGGCGACGGGCAAGCTCTCGGCCGGCTTTCCGGACTCCAGCCCGCTGGTGACCTCGGTCGGCGGCACCAGCCTGGCGATCGGCGACTCCGGCCAGCGGCTGTTCGAGACTGGCTGGGGCAGTGGCGAGCAGACCTGGAGCGGCAGCCAATGGATGGGGCAAACGCCCTTCGGCGACTTTCTCTACGGGGCCGGCGGCGGCGTCAGTCACATCTACGACCGGCCCGCCTACCAGAGCGGCGTGGTGCCCGACGGCTACGGCTCCTGGAAGGGCAGCTACCGGCGGGTTGAGCCCGACGTGGCGCTGGTCGCCGACCCCCAGACCGGCGTCGTGTTCACGCAGAGCTGGAGCACGCCCAGCGGTGGCACCGTGGTCAAGGACTCCTGGATCGGTGGCACCAGCCTGGCCACGCCGATCATGGCGGCGATGGCGAGCCTCGCCAACCAGGCCGCCGGCCGCTCGCACGGGTTCCTGAACGGCGACCTCTACCGCCTCCGCTCCGTCGCCTTCCGGGACATCGTGCCCAGCGACGGCACTCTGGCGGTGCTGCGAAACGGCCTGGACGCCGGCGGCCATATCGTCACCCGGCTGCGCTCCCTCGATCACGACAGCTCGCTGGCCACGCACGGCGGCTGGGACGACGTGACCGGCATCGGCAGCCCGTGGGCGCCCGCGCTGATCGCCGCCCTGCGCTAGGAATACCCGATGCGCATCGTCTCGCTGCTTCCCAGCGCGACCGAGATCGTTGCCGCGCTGGGACTCGGCGGCCACCTGGTCGGCCGGTCCGAGGAGTGCGACTGGCCGCCCGAGGTGCGCGGCCTGCCCGCCGTGACCGCGGCCAGGATCGACAGCGCCGAGCTGGCGGGGGCCGACATCGACCGGGTGGTGCGTGACGCCCTGGCCGGGGGCGGATCGCTCTACGCGCTGGACGAGCAGCTGGTGGCCGAGCTGCGTCCCGACCTGGTGATCACGCAGGACCTGTGCCCGGTGTGCGCCGTGTCGGGGGACGACGTCCGGCGGATGCAGCGGCTGGAGTGCGACGTGCTGTCCCTCGACCCGCGAACCGTGGGCGAAGTGGAGCTCTCGATCTGGCAGATCGGCAACCGGCTGGGCACATGCGGCGGTGCCGAAGCGGTGGTCGCCCGCATGCGCCGCACGATCTGGGCGGCCGCGTCCGCCGTCGACGCCGTTCCGCCGCGGCGGGTGGTCGTCCTGGAGTGGCTCGACCCGCCGTTCGCCAGCGGGCACTGGCTGCCCGAGATGGTCGAGCTGGCCGGAGGTCAGGAGCTGCTGGGTCGCGCCGGCCAGCCGTCGCGGCAGATCGGCTGGGACGATGTGCGGGCGGCCGAGCCCGAGCTGCTGGTGCTGGCGCCGTGCGGGTTCGACGCCCAGCGCACGGCACGTGAGGCCGCCGGTCTCGACCTGCCGGCGCCGGCGGTGGCGGTCGATGCCAACGCCTACTACGCTCGCCCCGCTCCCCGGCTGGCCGAGGGCGTGGCCCAGCTGGCCCACCTCTTCCACGCCGACGCCGTCGAGGATCCCGGCCTGCCCGAGATCCGGATGGCGGAGGCGACCGCACGCTGAGCCGGCGGGTCATCCGCGCCTGAAGCTGGCCACCGCCTCGATGTGGTGGGTGTGCGGGAACATGTCCACTGGGCGGACACGCTCGAGCGTGTAGCCGGCATCGGCCAGCTGGCGCCCGTTCGGCGCCAGGGTGGTGGGGTTGCAGGAGACGTAGACGATCCGCCGCGGCGCCAGCTCGATCAAGCGCCTCACCGCCTTGGGCGCCAGCCCCGACCTTGGCGGGTCGACGAAGGCCACCGTCGGGCGCTCCGCCAGCCCGAGTAGCCGCTTCAGCTCCCGGGACACGTCCCCGGCGATGAACTCGGCGTTCTCGATCCCGTTTCGAGCAGCATTCGCCCGGGCGCTTCGCACCGACTCCTCAGCGATCTCGATCCCGACCAGACTGCGCACGCTGGGCGCCGCCAGCAGCCCGATCGCCCCAGCCCCGCAGTAGAGATCCCAGGCCATGTCGTCGGAGCGGAGCTCGGCGTACTCCAGGGCATGCCCGTACAACACGTCGCACATCTCGGTGTTGGTCTGCATGAAGGCGCCCGCAGACAGCTCCAGCTCCAGCCCAAGGATCCGCTCGCGGAAGCCGTCGCGGCCGTGCAGCACCGTTGTCTCCAGGCCGGCGGTGACCTCGGCCACGCCGTCGTTGACCGCGTGCAGCACGCCGGTGACGCCCTCCGGCAGGCCGTCGATCAGCCGCTGCGGCTCCGGCACCTCGCCGGGCACGGTGACGAGGATCGCCAGCAGGTCGCCGGTGCGGCGTCCCTCACGTACGACCAGGTGGCGAAGGTAGCCCTCCCCGCTGCGGCCGTCGTGAGCGGTCAGCCCCGCTCCCCGGGCCCAGCCCTCGAAGGCCTGTCGCAGCTCGTTGGCCCGCTGCGAGGCAATGTGGCACCAGTCGATGGCGAGCAGCCGGTCCCAGCGACCGGCCACGTGGAAGCCCAGCGAGGGGCCGTCAGGCCCCGACGACCATGAGAACTCCAGCTTGTTGCGGTAGCCGTAGATGTCGCGCGCGCCCTCGATCGGCTCCAGCACGTAGCCCTCGAGGCCGCCCAGCCGCCTGAGCGCGTCGACCACCTGCTCCTGTTTGTGCGCCAGCTGGTGCTCGTAGCCCAGGTCCTGCCAGGAGCATCCGCCACAGGTGCCGAAGTGCGGGCAGCGCGCCTGCACCCGGCCCGGTCCGGGGTGCAGCATCTCCACCGTGCTGGCCTCGGCGTAGCGCCGCTTCCACTTGGTCACCCTGGCCCGCACCCGGTCGCCGGGCAGCGCGCGGGCGACGAACACGACGATGTCATCGTGGCGGGCCACCCCGCGCCCGCCGTAGGCCAGGCTGTCGATGGTCAGCTCGAGCTCCTGGCCGCGGGTCAGAGGGGGCATCCGGCGCAGTGTACGACGCGCCCGCCGGCCGCCCATGCGCCGGCGAAGGGTCGCAGGTACCCTGCTGCGGTGTCCATGATCGAGCCCTACCGCGACCAGCTGGAGGCGATGACGGCGGAGCTCGAGGAGGAGCACCAGCTGCACGGGTCAGGCCGCAAGCGCACGCTTGACCTGTCCCGCGTGTATGCCCGCTACCCGGACATGGTGTCGCTGGACAGGGTGGCCGAGCTCCGCGAGGAGAACGCACCACTGGAGCTGCAGCGGTTTGCCGCCGAGGCCTATCTGGGCGACGCCGTCAAGGAGCTGAGCGACGCCATCGGCAATCTGGAGGCCTCGCTGACCGTCCACGCCTCCGGCGAGCAGGTGCCCTATCTGGCGGTACGGCCGCGGATCCTCAACGAGCCCGACGCCGAGCGGCGGGCGGCGCTTCACGCCGCCCGGGCGGAGACCACCGCCCGCGAGCTGAACCCGCTGCTGTGGGAGAAGGGCCAGCGTGAGCGCGACCTGCTGCCCGACGTCGGCGCCACCAGCATGCTCGAGCTGTACCACCGGTTCGGCTACCGGCCGATCGAGCTGGCCGACCAGACGGACGCGTTCCTGGACGGCACAGAGGCGCTCTACCGCGACGAGATCGACCACGCCCTCCGCCGCCGGGTCGGGCTGCCGCTTGAGAGTGCGGGGCCGCAGGATCTTTCGCGGCTTTGGCGGGCGCCGGAGTACGACGGCACGTTTCCGGCCGAACGGGCGCTGCACGCGCTGCGGGCGACGCTGGGCGGCATGGGCATCGACCTCGACCGCCAGCGCAACATCGAGCTGGACGTCGATGCCAGGCCGGGCAAGCGGCCGCGCGCATTCTGCGCCCCCGTGCGCGTGCCCGACCGTGTGGTGCTGGTGGTGCTGCCTCAGGGCGGACACGACGACTACCGGGCGCTGTTCCACGAGGCCGGACACATGGAGCACTTCGCGCACGCCTCCCGGGCGCTGCCGGCCGAGCACCGGCTGCTGGGCGACAACGGGGTCACCGAGGGCTGGGCGTTTCTGCTCGAGCACCTGGTCAGCGACCCCGCCTGGCTGTCGGCCCGGCTCGACGTGCCGCGCCCGGACGAGTACGTCCGCTTCACGGCGTTGGCCAAGCTGACGATCATCCGCCGCTATGCCGCCAAGCTGCGCTATGAGACCGAGCTGCACGGCGGCGCGCCGCTCGACCGCATGCCGGCCCGCTACGCCGAGCTGCTGGAGGCGGCGCTGCTCGTGCCTCACCCGCCGGGCGACCACCTCGACGACGTCGACCCCGGCTTCTACTCCACCTGCTACCTGCGGGCCTGGGCGTTCGAGGCGCAGCTTGTGGAGTTCCTGCGGGCCGAGTTCGGGGCCGACTGGTTCAGGCGGCGGGCCGCCGGCTCCCTGCTGCGCGAGCTGTGGGAGCTGGGCCAGTCGCTTGACGTCGAACGGCTGCTGCGGGAGGTGACCGGCCAGCGGCTCGAGTTCGGCGTGCTCACACAGCAGCTGCATGAACAGCTGTCCTGAGCGGTGCTCAGAGGCAGGCGCCGGCGCGAGCCTCGGCGGCCGCCACACGGTAGATGCCGGCCACGGTCGAGAAATCTCTGATCGGCTGGCTGACGCCCGCCGTCGCGCGGAAGGCGCGGGCGCCGGCCCGAAGCGCTCGGTAGGTGGTGTGTCGGCGAAGCGGGATCCGCGCCGTGACGAACTCGCCGTTCACCGACACCGGGTCGGCTCCCAGCAGGGTCAGCTGCTCCTCAACGGCGGGCGGGTCGGGCGGCCGGAGGAGAAGCCACACCGCCTCCGGCGCCGGCCGCTGGGAGAGCCGGTCGATCAGCACGCACTGCGTTGCATCGCCGACGTGCTCCCAGCTGCTGAGAGGCGAGCTGTCAGGCGCCTCGAGCACCGCGTAGGCGCCGTACAGCCGTGATGCCACGCCTGGCTCCGACCCACCGGCGGTGGTCAGCAGCACGTCGTCGGGGCCGAACCGTTCCGCCATGCCCAGGCTGGCGTCGCGCAGACCGGGCGTGAAGTTGCCGACGTCGTTGACGATGGCCACCATCCCCGGGGTCAGGAACAGGGTCAGCAGCGCCGCGGCCACCAGGGCGCCGTGGCGGGGGATGCGCCGGGCCAACTCCGCTACCACGGCCGCCACCGCCGCCGCGTAGCCGGGCAGCAGGAACGAGAGGTGCCGCTCTGGGGCAAAATCGCTCGACGTTGCGGTCAGGATCGTGAGGCTGATCAGGGGCTGTCCCAGCCACACTGCACAGACCAGGGCTGCCCGCCGATCGCGCGCCAGCAGCACGGCCAGGCCGGCCAGCACGATCGCGATCAGGAGCATCCACAAGACGGTGCTGGAGTGCCCGGTGACGGCCTTGGCCAGATCGCCCCAGAACGCTGACGACAGCGGGTCGACGACGCTGCTGCCCTCGCCCACGTGGTACTTCTCCTGCAGCGGCGCGTAGGCGTGGCGGAGGGCCAGGAACGCGGCCGCTCCCAGGAGCGCGGCCCCGCCCACCACCGCCATCGCCCTGCGGTCACGCCGCTCGCGGTGGCGCAGCATGGGCAGGAAGCCCAGCAGCACCAGCAGGATCAGCTCCGAGAACAGCGCGAACAGGCCGAACGGGTGGGATGCCGCGAGCAGCGTGGCCACCACCGCGTAGGGCAGGATCCAGCGCGCCCGCCGGGTGCGGGTCAGCACCAGCAGCAGCCACAGGCTGGCGAAGGTGGCGGCCAGCATCGCCGTGTAGCCGCGCGAGAACTGTCCCAGGTTGACGACCACCGGCGACAGGGCGACCACAACCGCCACGATGGCGCCGCCGGCACGGCCAAGCAGCTCACGGCCGTAGCCGTAGGCCAGCGGCACCGAGATGATTCCCAGTAGCGCTGACGGGAATCGCAGCCCGAGCACGTCGTCGCGCCACAGCAGCGACATGTGCACCAGCACGTAGTGGAGCGGCGGCCCGTGCCGGTAGTTGATCGCCAAGTCGAGCACGCCGCGCACCGACTTGCTGGACGCCACCCCCAGGGTCACACCCTCGTCGTTGTGGAGCGGCCGGAAGACCAAGCCGAAGCCCAGCACGCAGACGGCGTAGGCGAGCGTTGCCGCTGCCGCCACGAACAGCGGCCAGCGGGCCGACACGAAGGCGCGCATGACGGAGAAGTATGCCGGTGCGCCGCCCGGCGCGACCTGTCAAGCGCGCGTGTCCCCCCTCCACCGGTCCGGGTGAACACGGGTGTCTGACACTCCTGTTCACCCGCGGGACCGGCCGTGCAGATCCGCACGAACCGGTACGCTTGGCCGGTGGAGATCGAAGCCGCGGCACAGCCGGCGCGTCTGCCGGCGGCACAGCCCAGGGTCAGCGTTGTCGTACCGCTGCTGAACGAGGAGCGGACGCTCGAGCCGCTCTACGCGGGGCTGGTGCGGGCGATCGACGAGGCGGGCCTGGCGGCCGAGATGATCTTCGTCGACGACGGCTCCACCGACCGCACCTTCGAGATCCTGTCGAGCTTCCACGATCGCGACGATCGCGTGCGGGTGATCTCGTTCAAGCGCAACTTCGGCCAGCACCCGGCCATGCATGCCGGCATCACCCGCGCCCGCGGCTCGATCGTAGTGACGATGGACGGCGATCTCCAGAACGACCCCGCCGACGTCGCCAAGCTGGTCGCCGCCATCGACGGTGGCGCCGATGTGGCCAGCGGCCGCCGTGTCACCCGGCGGGACGCGCTCGTGATCAGGAAGCTGCCGTCGAAGCTGATCAACGGCATGCTGTCGCGGCTGACCGGCGCGCCGATCTCGGACTTCGGCTGCGCGTTCAACGCCTATCGCCGTGATGCGCTGGAGCCCGTGCTGCACCGGATCGGTCGTCAGAAGTTCACCAAGGCGCTGGTCTGCAGCACCGGCGCGAAGGTGGTCGAGGTCGACCTCAGCCACCAGGCGCGGGCCGATTCCAGCCGCTACGGGGTGACCAAGCTGGTCAAGCTTGCGCTGCATGTGCTGACCGGCTTCTGGCCCCAGATGGTGCAGTGGGTGGGGGCCGTGCTGGCGATCGGCGGTATCCTGACCGCGTCCGTGGTCGGCTTCTGGGGGATGATCTACTGGATCCGGCACGGCAACTTTCCCGGCCCGCTTCTGCTCGGCGGGCTGGTGCTGTTCGTTCTCGGCCTCCAGGGGTTCCTGATGGCGGTGCTCGGCGAGCATCTCCAGCGGATCCAGCGCGACGTGGAGCGCCGCCCGATCTACTACATCGACCGCGAGCTGGACTGAAGGAGCGGAGTTTCGTTGAAGCGCATTCTGGTCACCGGCGGCGCCGGGTTCATCTCCTCGAACATGATCCGCTACCTGCTCGCCGCCACAGACCACGAGGTGGTCACGATGGACTCGCTGACCTACGCGGGCAACCTGGCCAACCTGGAAGACGTGATGGGTCATGAGCGGCTGCGGTTCATCAAGGGCGACATCCGCGACCTGCGCGACGTCACCGAGGCCCTCGACCGGATCGACGTGATCGTCAACGCGGCCGCCGAGTCGCACGTCTCGAAGTCGATCGAGCAGGGCGGCGCCGAGTTCGTGACCACGAACGTGGTCGGCACACAGGTGCTGCTCGACGCCATGCGCGAGCACCCGGTGGAGCGGTTCATCCTGATCAGCTCCTCCGAGGTCTACGGCACCGCCGAGACCGACCCGATGGACGAGAACCACCCGCTCAACCCGCGCTCACCGTACGCCGGGACGAAGGCCGGCGGCGACCGGCTGGCCTACTCGTACTGGTGCACCTACGACATGCCGATCACGGTGATCCGGCCGTTCAACAACTACGGGCCCTACCAGCACCCGGAGAAGCTGATCCCGCGCTTCATCATCCAGGCGCTGACCGACCAGCCACTGACCGTGCACGGCGACGGGCATGCCAGCCGCGACTGGCTGCACGTCTCGGACACCGCCGAGGCGATCACGGCCGCCTGCGAGGTGCCGCTGGAGCGGATCGTCGGCGAGACGATCAACGTGGCCACCGGCGTCGACGAGTCGGTCGAGCAGATCGCCGACATGATCCTGGCCGAGCTGAGCAAGCCGGCGAGCCTGAAGCAGCACACGGAGGACCGTCCGGGGCAGGTCGACCGCCACATCGGCTCGACCGACAAGGCGGCCGAGCTGCTCGGCTGGCGGTCGAGCATCGGCTTCGAGGACGGTCTGCGGCGCACCATCGAGTGGTACCGGGAGAACCCCCAGTGGTGGCAGGCGGTCCTGGCGGGCGAGACGGCCACCCAGGCGGTCTGACCCCGACCCTGATCGTGCTGGGCGGCGGGCCGTCGCAGCGGCACGCGATCGACGCGGCGCACGCGCTCGGCGTCCGCACCGTCGTCTGCGACTCGAATCCCGCGCGCGCCGACGTCGCCGTCTCGAGCGAGGATCTGGTTGGGGTCGTCGATGTGGCCCGCCGACATGCCGCCGACGGCCTGATCGCACCCGGCACGGACTGGCCGGTGCGGATCGCCGCCGAGGCCGCGGCCGAGGCCGGGGTGGCGCACCCGCTGTCGCCGATCGTGGCCGAGCGGGTGACCGACAAGCTGCTGCAGCGCAGGTTCCTGCATGAGGCCGGCGTCGCTCAGCCGGCCTGGTCGCTGACCGGCCCGCCGTCGTATCCGGCGGCCGTCAAGCCGGTCGACCGCCAGGGGCAGCGAGGGCTCTCGATCGTCGGCGACCCCGGCGGCCTGGCCGAGGCCGAGGCCCGGGCGCGGGCGGCGTCACGATCGGGCACGGTGCTCTACGAAGCCTGGGTGCCCGGGCCGGAGGTGACCGTCAACGGCTTTGTCACAGCCGACGGCCCGGCCGCCGTGATGATCACCGACCGCGTGCACTTCGCCGATGCTCCCGGTGTCTGCGAGATGCACGTGTTCCCTGCCGGCGAGGGCGCCGAGGCGGCCGCCCGCGTGGCCGCCACGGCCGTGGCGGCGCTGGGTGTCGAGGCCGGGCCCACCTACGTGCAGCTCGTGCTGGGGCCGGACGGTCCGGTGGTGATGGAGGTGGCCGCCCGGCTGGGCGGGGGCCACGACTCGGAGCTGGCGCGGAGGGTGACGGGCGTCGACCTGGCCGGAGCCGCGGTGCGGGCGGCCATGGGGATGGTGGTCGAACCGGCCGCCCTTCGCCCGCAGCGGGCGGCCGCCGGGGTGATCCGCTTCCTGCGCGCCCCCGAGGGGACGCTGGCCTCGGCGGACGGGCCTTCCGCAGTGACGTTCTATCATTCCCCCGGGCACGTGTACGGGCCGCTTCGCGTCGCCACTGACCGCGCCGGCTACGTGCTTGAGACCGCGCCCACCCTGCAGGAGGCGCTCGAGCGAGCGAGAACCGCCACCGAGGCGGTGACATTCGAGGTTCGATGAGCAGCATCTCAGAGACACGGCCTGCGATCGACGGCGGCACGCCCGTCCGTGACACGCTGCTCGAGTTCGCCCCGCCGCTACTGGGCGAGGAGGAGATCGAGGCGGTGGTGGCAACCCTGCGCTCCGGTTGGTTGACGTCGGGGCCGCGGGTGAGGGAGCTGGAGGCGCGGTTCGCCGAATACACAGGCGCACCGCACGCCATCGCCACGTCCTCGTGCACAACCGGCATCCACCTGTCGCTGGTCGCCACCGGCGTCGGCCCGGGCGACGAGGTGGTGACCAGCTCGTTCACCTGGCCGGCGACCACCAACGCGATCGTGCACACGGGCGCCACGCCGGTGTTCGTCGACATCGACCGGGATTCCCTGAACCTCGATCCGGCCGCCTTCGAGGCCGCCGTCACGGAACGCACCCGGGCGGTGGTGCCCGTGCACTTCGCCGGTGGGCCCTGCGACATGGCCGCCATCGGCAGCATCGCCGCCGACCATGGGGTGACCGTGGTTCAGGACGCTGCGCACGCAGTCGAGACGACAGTGGGCGACCGCAAGGTGGGCGCGATCGGCGACTTCGCCTGCTTCTCGCTGTACGCCACCAAGAGCCTGGCCGGCGGGGAGGGCGGCGTCGTCACCACCGCCTCGGACGAGTTCGACGGCGCTTTGCGGCTGCTCCGCGCACACGGCATCACCCGCGACCCCTGGCTGCGCCAGCAGACCCGGACGCTCGGCCATTACGACGTGCTGCGGCCCGGCTTCAAGGCCAACCTGGCCGACCTGCAGGCCGCGGTGGCGCTGCCCAAGATCGACCGGGTAGGCGAGCTGCGCGCCCGCCGCGAGGCACTGGTCGACCGCTACGACCGCGGCGTCGCCACGCTGGCCGGCATCGAGCCGATCGGGCGCCCGCAGCTCGGCGACCACGCCTACCATCTCTACGTCGTGCGGATCGACCCGGAGCTGGCCGGCGCCGACCGCGACCGCTACGCCTCGGCGCTGATGGCCGAGAACATCTCCACCGGGCTGCACTTCCTGCCCGTCCACACCTTGACCTGGTACCGCGACCGGTTCCCGGGCGTGTCGCTGCCCGAGACCGAGCTGGCGGGGGCACAGGTGCTCTCGCTGCCGCTGGCGGCCGGGCACTCCGACCGCGACATCGACGATGCGCTGGCGGCGCTGACCAAGCTCCACGCCGCGTTCACGCGGTGAGCCGGCGGACGCGGGTTGCGGCCGAGGCGGTCGCCTCTGCGGTCATCCTGGCCGCCCTGCTGTGGTTGAGCGACCCGCGCAAGATCTGGGACACGCTGAGCGGCGCGGACGGTTCGTGGGTGTTGGGAGCGATCGTGGTGAACACGCTGACCGTGCCGCTGATGGCGTTCCGCTGGAAGCTGCTGCTGTCGGCCAAGGGCATCGACGACGTGAGCACGGCCTGGCTCACTCGCACCTATTTCGTCGCCCTGTTCGCCGGCCAGTTCCTGCCGGCGGCGATCGGCGGCGACGCCGTGCGCGCCGTGGAGCTGGGACGCCGCACCCATGATGCGCCCGAGGCCGTGGCCTCGGTGCTGATCGACCGGCTGGTGGGGGTGGTCTCGCTGGTCGGCCTGGCGGTGGTCGCCTACGCGGCCGGCGGCCACTCGGCCGGCGGCGTCGAGGTGCTGATCGCCGAGGCGGTGTTCGGGATCGCGGCCGCGGTGGTGCTGGCACTGCTCTTCTCGTCCCGGCTGCGCGGGTTCGCCGCCCGCTGGTTGGAGCCGCGGGTCGATGGCCGCCGGCTGGCTGCCGGCGAGCGGTTCTACGACGCGCTGCATGCTTACCGGGAGCACCGCGCGACGCTGGGCGCCGTGTTCGCGCTGGCGGTCGTCGTCCAGGTGACGCGGATCTTCGTCATCGTCATGCTGGTCAAGGCGCTCGGCCTCGACGACGTCACCACCAGCTCCATCTTCGCCACGGCGCCGGTGCTGTTTGCGGCCCTGATCCTGCCGGTGTCGCTGAACGGGATCGGCGTCCGCGAGGCGGTGTTCGTCTACTTCCTGCGCGACTCCACGACACCGGCCCAGGCGATCGCGCTGGGCGTCGCCTTCTTCGCCGTCGGCGCGGCCACGGCCCTGATCGGGGCGCTGATCCTGCTGGTGCGGTTCGCCCGCTACGGCATGTCGGCCGTGCGGCCTCGCACCCGCATCGAGGAGTAAAGGCCGGGGCCGCGACGGCCGATGACCGGGGAGCATTCTCCATCCCCGGGCCAGGGAGGCCAGATGTCCGACTCAACCGAGAAGCTGATCGTGCTTCGCGCGACGCCAGGCCGCGACGCCACGGCATCCGAGATCGCGCGCAGCCGCGGCGAGTTCCGCCGCCAGCCGCACCTAACGACCACCAGCATCGAGGTCGAGGTTCCAGCTGCCCCCGGCCCGGAGGCCGCCGCACCCACCGAGCCAACGCGGACGACGCCGGCCAAGCAGGCCCCCGACACCGAGTACGGGCGCGCCCGCATGCATCACTAGCGCCGCGTGCAGTGACCGGCGCCACCGGTTAGGGTGTCCGCGAGCGATCGTTACGCAGGCCACGAGGGGCAAGGGGGGCGTCATGGACATCGATCCCGCCAGGACGGCTGTGGTGCTCGTCGAGTACCAGAACGACTTCACCAGCGACGGCGGCGCGCTGCACGGAGCGGTCAAGGGAGTGATGGACGAGACCGGCATGCTCGAGAACACCCGGCGGCTGGTCGACGAGGCCCGCGAGGCGGGTGCCACCATCGTCCACGCACCGATCTCGTTCGCGCCCGGCTACGGCGAGCTCGGTGATCCCGACAAGGTGTACGGGATCCTAAAGGGCGTGATCGACTCGAACGCGTTCGTGAAGGGCACCTGGGGCGCCGAGATCTGCGAGCAGATGGCGCCGGCCGAGGCCGACATCATCGTCGAGGGAAAGCGCGGGCTGGACACGTTCGCGACCACCAACCTCGACTTCATCCTGCGCAGCCGCGACGTCGATACCGTCGTCCTCGGCGGCTTCCTGACAAACTGCTGCGTGGAATCGACCATGCGCACGGCCTACGAGAAGGGCTACGACGTGATCACCCTGACCGACTGCACGGCAGCCACCAGCTCCGAGGAGCAGCGGGCCGCGGTCAGCCAGGACTACCCGATGTTCTCGCAACCGATGACCAGCGAGCAGGTGGTGGGAGCGCTGCAGGGCGTCGGCGACTCCCGCCGCTCCTAGCCTGCGGGCCGCGGGACAGGCGTAGTCTCGGGGGTGTCTCCCGCGACCACACTCCCCTATCCCGACCCGCCGTTGGCGGAGGATGGGGTCCGCCTTCGCCCGTGGGAGCAGCGTGATGCCGCCTGCGCCGTCGAGGCCAGGGCCTGTTCGGAGCAGCAGGCCCGGGAATGGATCGACCGCCAGCAGCAGCGCTCCGCGGCGGGCGAGGGGCTGTCGCTGGCGATCGTGGACGATGGGACGGATGATGCCCTCGGGTACGTCGGGCTGCTGTTCCGGCCACAGCTCGAATCGGGGGTCGTCCGCCGCGAGGCGGCCGCCGACCGGCCCGGCCTGGTCTTCAAGCTCCAGCCGGGCAACGTCGGCATCGGATACTGGGTGATCGAATCCGCTCGCCGCCGCGGACTGGCATCGACCGCGGTCACCGTGCTCTCACGCTGGGCGATCAGGGACGCCGGCGTCGAGCGGATCGAGGCGCTGACCGAGCCGGACAACCTTGCATCGCATCGTGTGGCCGAGCGGGCCGGGTTCCACTGGGAGGGCCACCTCCGCTGCTACCTCCAGATCGATGGGCGCAGCGCCGACGCGGTCGTCTATGCCCTGGTGCGCGGCGACATCGACGCACACACCGCCGCCCCCTGGGATTGACCCTGCGTGCCGGTCGTTCGGATCCCCACCTGCGACCGGCACCACCGCCGTGCGGACGGCGGCCGGCGTGCATGCCACCCCGGAGGAGGACGGCAACGTCTTCGTCCGGCTGACCGCTACGACGCCCGCCACGGAGCTGAGCGGGCGTCTGGTCTGCGATTGGCGCCCGGGAGAGGTCTGGTAGACCTCTCCTAGACTGGGGCGATGCCGCTGATCAGACGTTCGGAACGGGCCACGCCGCGAGATCCGCTGACGCCTCAGCAGCGAAAGGATGCGGCCGCTGTCGGCCTCCGGCGGCCGGGGGTGCTCGACGCCTCGTGGCGAATGGGCGCGGTCACATGGAAGGCCCTCCGCCGCGAGATGCGGATCCTGCTCCGCACCCGCGCCCGCGAACGGGGGCGCTACACATACGCCGAGCTGGCCGCGGACGCCGACGCCAGGGGACACCCCTACCTCGACCCTCATGGCGAGGAGATGGCGGACATGCTGCGACAGCTGGATCTGCTCGAGCTGCAGCAGGGGCTGCCGATGATCAGCGCGATCGTCGTGCAGGAGCACGGCGAGAGCCGGCCCGGGCCGGGGTTCGCGAACCTGGCCCGTGACCTGGGCCTGGACGTGGCCGAAGATGAGGCCATCGTGCTCGCATTCTGGCTGTCGGAGATGGGCGAGTGCCACCGGGCGTGGGCGTACCGCGACGTGATGGCCGGCCTGCACTAGACCCTGCCGCGCGGCCCACGCCCGATCTGCCATAGGGTCTGGACGTCAAACCGTCGAGAGGAGCCGAGATGCCGCGCCAGCTGGTCACCATCCCCGGAAAGCAGCCGCCCGCCTGGTTCTCACCCGCCGTCGCCTACGGCAGCGTCGTCTGGGTGTCGGGTCAGGTCGCCATGCGCGCCGACGGCAGCATCCCGGACGACATCAGCGAGCAGGTGCACGTGGCCATCGACAACGTCGAGCAGGCGCTCGAGGCCGCCGGCGCGGGCCTGGACACGCTGGTCAGCGTGCAGGTGTTCCTGACCGACATGGCTGACTTCCCGGCCTACAACGCCGTCTACCTGGAGCGGATCGGGCCGCACGGGCTGCCTGCGCGGGCCACGGTGCAGGCCGGGCTGGCCGAGGGCTTCCGGGTCGAGATCACCGCGGTCGCCCATCTCATCGAGGGCTGAGCGCCTACTTGATGCAGGCGGTATTGCCGCTGCCGCTGGTCGCAGGTGCCCACGCGGTGGTGTTGCCGGCGTTGTCGACGGTGCGGAACTGGACGATGTACTTGCCCACGACGGTGAACTGCACCGAGCTGCCGACCACCGCTGCGCTCCAGGTCGAGCCGTTGTTCGACGAGCTGCGGTACTCGTAGCGGGCCACGCCCGAGACGGCGTCGACGGATCCGGAGGCGCTGATCGTCCGCTTCTTCACGCAGACGGTGCTGCCGCCGGACACCGCGGGCAGCGTCGGGGCGGTGCGGTCGAGCTTGACCGTGTTGGCGGCGCCGTTCGCTGCCGGCGCCCACGCCGAGACGTTGCCGGCGCCGTCGACCGCGCGGAACTGGACGACGGTGGTCGCCTCGGCCGCGATGGTGGCGGTCGTCCCGGCGGAGACGGTCACCGACCAGGCGCCCCCGTTCACCGCGCTGCGGTACTCGTATCGGGCCAGGCCGGATCCGCCGGTGTCGATCGACCCGCCGGCGGTGAGGATCGTGGAGCCGAGCGTCAGCCAGGACAGCGATCCACCGGCAACCACGGGCGTGGTCGGGAGCGTGCGGTCGAGCCGCACCTGGGTCGTGGTCCACGGCGAGCTCGATCCCGTGCCGTCCCAGGACTGGAACCGCACCCAGGTGTCCGCCTGGGCGCTGATCGTGACCGATGTCCCGGTGGTCGAGCCCGACCAGGTCACGCCGAGGTTGCTCGACGTCTGGTAGCGGTATCCGGCGACGCCGCTGCCGCCGTCGGTGGAGCCGGCGGCGGTCACCGTCACGGAGGAGGCGTTCGACCAGGCGCTGCCACCGCCGGTCAGCAGCGGTGCGGTGGGGGCCATTGTGTCCAGCTTGACCGTGGCCGAGGATGTCCAGGCGGACGTGAATCCGGCGTTGTCGACCGAGCGGAACTGCACCAAGGTGATGCCCTCGGCGTTGATCGAGGCGGACGCGCCGCCGGCGGCGGCCGACCACGTCGACCCGCCGTCGGTGGAGGTCTGGTACTGGTAGCCGGCCAGGCCGCTGCCGGAATCGCTCGACCCGGCGGCGGTCACGGCGACCGGGGACACGCTCTGCCACGACGACGAGCCACCCGAGACGATGGGCACGCTGGGCGCCGTCCGGTCGATGCGGGCCGTGGCCGACACCCAGGCGGTGGTGTTGCCGACGTTGTCCGCGCTTCGGAACTGCACCATCGTGCTGCCCTCAGCGGAGACCGTGACGGTGGCGCCCGCGGCCGCGGCCGACCAGGTGGAGCCGCCGTCGGTGGATGTGCGGTAGCTGAACCCGGCCATGCCGCTCAGCAAGTCGGTGGAGCCGGCCGCGGTGACGGTGATCGAGGCGACGTTCTGCCAGGTCGCGCCCCCGCCGGACACGGTGGGCAGGGACGGTGCGCTGCGGTCCAGCTTGACGCTCGAGGCTGCGACGGGGGAGGACGGCGCCCAGGCGCTTTTGGCACCCGACACGTCGACGGAGCGGAACTGGACGACGGTGGAGCCTTCCGCAGTCACGGCGACGGAGGCGCCGGTGGCGGCCGCGCTCCACGCCGAGCCGCCGTTCGTCGACGTCCGGTACTCGTAGCCGGCCAGGCCGCTGCCCGAATCGGCCGAGCCCGCGGCGCCCACGGTCACCGAGCCGGCGGTCTGCCAGGACGACGATCCCCCCGTGACGGTGGGCACGGTGGGCGTGCTGCGGTCGATGCGGGCGGTGGAGCCGGCGGTGATCGATGCCGGAGCCCACGCCGACGTGTTTCCGGCGCCGTCCAGCGAGCGCACCTGCACCAGCGTCTCGCCCTCGGCTGTCACGGTCTCCGCGGCACCCGAGACCGGCGCCGACCAACTGGCGCCGCCATCGGTCGACAGCCGGCGCTGGTAGCCGGCCAGCGCGCTTCCGCCGGTGTCGGTGGAACCGGCGCCGCTGATCACCAGCGAGGCAACCGACTGCCATCCGGACGCCCCGCCCGTCACCGAGGGGGCGGTGGGCGCCGTGGTATCGAGCCTGGCCTCGTCGGCGACCCACGCCGACACGTTGCCGGCTGCATCGATTGCCCGCACCTGCACGATCGTCCGGCCCGGGGCGGTGACGGTGACCGACGGCCCGGCGACCGCGGACGACCAGGTCGAGCCGCCGTCGGTGGAGGTTCGGTGCTGATACCCGGACAGCGCGCTGCCCCCGCTGTCGGTGGAGCCGCCGCCGGAGATGATCACCGACGCGACCGACTGCCAGGCGGTGGAGCCTCCGCTGACGGTCGGCGCGCCGGGAGCCGTGCGGTCGAGCAGCACGGACACCTGCACCCAGCCCGAGGCCAGGCCGGACGCGTCGACGGACCGGAACCGCACCAACGTCTCGTTCTGGGCTGTCACCGTCTGCGACGACCCGACGCTGGTGGGGCCCCAGGTTGCACCGCCATCCGTGGAGGTGGCGCGCTCGTAGTGGTCGATGCCGCTGCCCGGCGAGTCGGCCGACCCGGACGCGGTGACCGTGGCCGATGCGGCCTTGGTCCACGTCGTCATGCCGCCCGACACGGTCGGGTTGGTCGGCGAGCTGCGGTCGATCCGCACCGGGCCGGACACCCACGCCGAGGCGTGGCCGAGCGCGTCGACCGCGCGGAAGCGGACGAACTGCTCGCCCTGGTCGCTCACGGTCAGAGCCGCTCCGGCGATCGGGGCGCTCCAGATCGAGCCGTCGTCGGAGGTGGCGTACTGGTAGCCGGCCAGCCCGGCGTAGGGGTCGGTCGATCCGGAGGCCGTGGCATCGACGGAGGCCACGTTCTGCCATCCGGCCGCGGTGCCTGAGACCGTGGGCAGGCTGGGCGCGGTCCGGTCGAGCTGCACCGTGTCCTGCACCGCCGCCGAAGTGAAACCCGCCTCGTCCACGGCCCGGAAGCGCACCAGCGTTTCGCCCTCGGCGGTCACCGTCAGCGAGCCGCCGGTGACCCACGCCGACCAATTGGCGCCGCCGTCGAGCGAGGTCGAGCGCTCGTAGTGGTCGAGTCCGGAGACGACGTCAGTCGAGCCGGAGGCGGTGACCGTCGCCGAGGCCATGCTCTGCCAGGACGCGGTGCCCCCGATGACGTTCGGATCGCTGGGGGCGGTGCGGTCGATCCGGGCGTGCGCGGTGACCCACGAGGAACGGTTGCCGGCCACATCGACGGCGCTGAACCGGGCGAGCGTCTCGCCCTCGGCGGTGCGGCTGACCAGACTGCCTGGTGCCGCCGGGGTCCAGGTCGCGCCGCCGTCGGTCGACGTCTGGACGTCGTAGCGGTCGAAGCCGGAGCCGCCGGCGTCGACGGAGCCGGACGCGGTGAGATCGATCTGGGCCACGTTCTGCCACGCGGTCGACCCGCCGGTGACCGCGGGAGCGGTGGGATCGGTGCGGTCGATGCGGACGGTGCTGGCAGCGTCGGCCACGGCGGGCACCCAGCCGGAGACGTTGCCGGCACGGTCGATCGCCCGGAACTGGGCGATCCGGTCGCCGCCCGACGTGATAGTGGCCGGGCTACCGGTCGAGACCGCCGCCCATGTCGAGCCGGCGTCGGCCGACAGCCGGTACTGGTAGCCGAGCAGCCCTGAGCCGCCATCCGTCGCGCCAGAGGCGGCCATCGTCCGCGACCCGGACGTCCAGGTCAGCGAGCCTCCGGTGACGGCGATCGGGGCGGTGGGAGCGGTGAGATCGACGCGCCATTTGAACGACTTCGTGATCGAGTGGCCGCTGCGGCTCGAGACCTTGACGGAGAAGGCGTGCTTGCCCTCGGCCAGGCCGGTGTACTTGGCCGACGTCGTGCATGCCTTCCACGTCTTGCTGTCGATCCGGCACCGCGTGCGGGCGGCGCCCGACTGGCGCCAGCCGAAGGACGCGGTCGTGGTGTGCACCGCCGGGTTCGGGTGCTTGAGGATCGTGAGCGACAGCGGCGCGCGGACGACGCCCGCCGGCATGGCCATGGCCGGGCCCGCCGTCAGGCAGGCGAGGGCCAGGCCCAGGAGCAGGGCAGGCACAAGCGCGATGGGGCTGCGACGCCTCGGGGGGCGAGCGTCGTCGGGCACGATCCACCTCTGGGGGGAGAGGTTTGAACCAGGACAAACGAGGTCAGACCTCATATATCCGCATCAGCGGGGATCTTCGCTGCCCCCAAACGGGCCATGTGACTGCCCCCAAGCGGGGGATCTGGCACCCGATGTCAGAAAGCGGACACCCAGAGCTCGCGACTGCGCGGCCCGTCGAACTCGCAGAAGAACACGCGCTGCCAGCGTCCCAGCGCCGGGCTGCCACCGGTGACCGGCAGCAGTTGCCCGGTGCCGACCATGATCGCCTTGACGTGAGAGTCGCTGTTGCCCTCGGCGTGCGCGTAGCCGGCGTCCGCGGGCACCAGTCGGCGCAGAGTCTTGATCACGTCGTCGGCGACGTCGGGGTCGTATCCCTCGTTGACCGTCACCGCGGCCGTGGTGTGCGGCACGTGGAGCAGCACCGCGCCATCCTCGATCCCCAGCGCCGCGACTGCGGTCGCGACCTGGTCGGTGACGTCGACCAGTTGCTCGCGGCGATCGGTGCGGATGGTCAGCCGTTCCATCGAAGCATTCTGCCATTCTGCATAAATTTGCGCAGTTGAGGTATACTCTTGCACGATGACGCTGATCGCCACACCCCCGATCGAGCTCGCCGGACGCGACCTGCTGCAGATCGACGACCTATCCACCGACGAGCTGACGGCGGTGCTCGACCTGGCCGATCAGCTGAAGCGCGAGCAGGCTGAGGGCCGCGCGCATCCTCTGCTGGCGGGACGAACGCTGGCGATGATCTTCCAGAAGGCCTCCACCCGCACCCGGGTGTCCTTCGAGGTGGGGATGATCCAGCTGGGCGGCTCGGCCGTGCACCTGTCGGCCGCCGAGATGCAGCTGGGCCGCGGCGAGACCGTCGAGGACACTGGCAAGGTGCTCTCCCGCTACGTGGATGTGATCATGATCCGCGCCCGCTCCCATGCGGACGTCGCGGGGCTCGCGGAAGCTGCCACGGTACCCGTGATCAACGGGCTCACCGACCTGCACCACCCCTGCCAGGCGCTGGCCGACATGCAGACGCTGCGCGAGCGGCTGGGCCCGCTCCCGGGACGGCGGCTGGCCTGGGTGGGAGACGGCTGCAACAACGTCTGCCACTCGCTGATCACGGCCGCCGGCCGGCTGGAGATGGAGGTCGTCGTGGCGGCTCCCCGAGGCTACGAGCCGGACGCCGAGATCGTGGCGGCCGCCGGCGATGTGACCGTCACCGACGACCCGCTGGCCGCAGTCTCCGGCGCCGACGCTGTGGCCACCGACGTCTGGGTCAGCATGGGCCAGGAGGACGAGCGCGCTCAGCGGCTGACCGACCTGGCCGGCTACCAGGTGAATCAGCAGCTGCTCGCCGGCGCCGCCTCCGGTCACCTGGTGCTGCACTGCCTGCCCGCGCACTACGACGAGGAGATCACCCACGACGTGCTGCACGGCCCCAGCTCGGCGGCCTGGGATCAGGCCGAGAACCGCCTGCACGCCCAGAAGGCGCTGCTGGCGCTGCTCGTCCCGTAGGCCGGGGAACCGGGTGCCGAACCCGGTTCCCTCCCGGCTGGAATTGACTCTTCCGCACGCAAATCGGCACACTCGCCGGCCGCGAACCGCCTGATCAAGCCATCGACTGTTGCCACTCCAGGCAAACGAACCGGGTACCGAACCGGGTTCGGTACCCGGTTCGGTACCCGGTTCCCCCAGGCCCGCTCTAAGCTGGGAGCCTGCCCCGGCCGCTGCTCGTCATCGACGGCGACTCGTTCGCCCACCGCGCCTACCACGCGCTGCCTGCGATCGGCGGTGCGGGCGGCCGGCCGATCAACGCCATGGTCGGCTTCGCGAACATGCTGCTGCAGCTGGTCGAAACCGAGCAGCCGCGGGCGACGCTGGTCTGCTGGGACACGCTGTCCGCGCCCACGTACCGCCACCTGGAGCTACCGGTGTACCAGGCGCACCGCCCGGAGTTCGACGCCGAGATCGTCGAGCAGCTGGCCGACCTGCCCGACCTGGTCCGCGCCTTCGGGTTCCAGGCGGTGGCCGGCGCCGGGTACGAGGCCGACGACTTCCTGGCCGCCGCCGCACGGCTCGAGCGGGAGGCCCGCGGATCGGTTTTGGTGGCGACCTCGGACCGCGACGCCTACCAGCTGGTGGCGCCCGGCGTGACGGTGCTCGCCCCCCAGACCGGCGGCCGTCCGCCGGCCCGGATCGACCGCGAACAGGTGCTCGAGCGCTACGGCGTCGAGCCGCATCAGGTGCCCGACTTCATCGCCCTGCGCGGCGACCCCTCGGACGGCATTCCCGGAGCCAAGGGGATCGGGGCCAAGACCGCCGCGGCGCTGCTGCAACGGTTCGGCTCGCTGGCGGAAGCCATCGCCGGCCGCGAGCAGCTACCCGCACGGCAGGCCGAATCGCTGGCCGATCCCGACCTGCCGCTCTACCTGCGGGTGGCCACGATGGACGCCCACGCCCCCCTCGAGCGGCCGGCCGACAACGTGCTCGACCGCGATGCCGCGTCGGCGTTCGCAGCCAAGATCGGCGCCGCCCGGCTCTCGGAGCGGCTGGCCCGCGGCGCCTGAGCCGAGAGCCGAACAGCGCGGTCTGATCCCGGTGTTCCGGTTGGAGCCCTCAGCGGGTGCCCCAGCTGAACGTCTGCTTGTGCAGGTCGAGGTACATGAATGTCTCGGTGGAGTTGATGCCGTCGACGTCGCGCAAGCGCTGCACGAGGTCGAGCAGGTGCCGGTTGTCGGCGCACACCACCTCGACCAGTAGGTCGAAGCTGCCCGAGAGGATGACCACGTAGCTGGTCTCGTCCCAGGCCGACACCTCGTCGGCGATCTCCTGCAGCCTGCCCGAGGCGTTGACGCCGATCATCGCCATCACGTCGAACCCGACCATCAGCGGGTTCGTGACAGCGACCACCTCGATCACCCCCGCCTCGGTCAGCTTCTGGACGCGGGCCCGCACTGCGGTCTCGGAGATGCCCAGCTCACGGGCGATCGCGGTGAACGAGCGGCGGCCGTCGCGCTGTAGACTCTCGATTATCCGTCTGTTTACGTGATCGAGTTTCATTCCGGATCAGCCACGATGACGCGGCGGACGGTTCGAAGTTCGAAGTTGACAGGCTCATTTACAACGATATACGCTAAATCGCTGTCGTTGTAGGGACAACTGCACCGGGAGAGGGAGTTGGAGCAGCCTGACGTCCGCCTCGAGCGGGTGACCAAGAAGTTCGGCGAGGTCGTGGCCGTGGACGACCTGTCGCTGTCGTTCGAGCGCGGGGGATTCGTGGCCCTGCTCGGGCCCTCGGGTTGCGGCAAGACGACCACGCTGCGGATGATCGGCGGCTTCGAGGAGCCCACCGCCGGCACGGTGTTCCTGGGCGAGCAGGACGTGACCGGGTTGCCGCCGTACCGCCGCGAGGTCAACACGGTGTTCCAGAACTACGCGCTGTTTCCGCACATGTCGATCTTCGACAACGTCGCCTTCGGCCTCCGCCAGAAGCGGGTCTCCAAGCACGAGGTGTCACGCCGCGTCCCCGAGATGCTCGACCTCGTGGAGTTGACCGGCTTCGAGAAGCGCAAGCCGACCCAGCTCTCCGGCGGCCAGGCCCAGCGGGTCGCGCTGGCCCGAGCGCTGATCAACCAGCCGCGGGTGCTGCTGCTCGACGAGCCGCTGGGCGCCCTCGACCTGAAGCTGCGAAAGCAGATGCAGCTCGAGCTGAAGCGGATCCAGGAAGACGTCAACATCACCTTCATCCACGTCACCCACGACCAGGAAGAGGCCATGACCATGGCCGACCGGATCGCGGTGATGAACCAGGGCCGGATCGAGCAGATCGGCCCGCCCGCCGATCTGTACGAACAGCCGAACACCGCCTTCGTGGCCGGCTTCCTGGGGGTCAGCAACCTGATCCCGGTGTCGGTCGACGACGGCGGATCGGTGCGGCTGGCGGACGGCTCGACCGCCCGCGTGCCGGCCGAGGTGCTGAACGGGGCGACCGGTGACGTCAGGATCGGCGTCCGACCGGAGAAGGTGCGCGTGCTGCCCCAGTCAGACCCTCCGGAGCCCGACGCCAACCGGCTGGCGGGCACCGTGCGCGACGTCAGCTACATCGGCGTCAGCACTCAGTACGTGATCGACACTCCGACAGGCGAGGAGCTGGTCGCGATCGCCCAGAACACGGGACGTGGCGCCCGACACCTGTCGTCGGGCGAAGCCGTGCAAGTCTTGTGGGATCCCCAGCACACCTTCGTCATCACCGACGCGGGCCACGTACCGACCGTAGAGGAGCTTCTATGAACACTGGCAGGCCAACCGACCCGACCGCCCTCGCGTTTGCGCGCGGCGCGCTCACCCGCCGCGACCTGCTGCGAAGGGCCGGCGTGGCCGGCGGCGTGCTCGCCGGCTCCGGCCTGCTGGCCGCGTGCGGCAGCGGCGGATCGAGCTCGGGATCGTCCGCCGGAGGCTCGGCCGCGGCCGCGGCCAGCGTCGGCACCACGCCGGCCGACATGGCGCCCAGCTGGACGTTCTCCAACTGGCCGCTGTACATCGACACGCAGGGCAAGACCAAGCACCCCTCGCTCGATCAGTTCGACAAGGCCTTCAACACGACCACCAAGTACCTCGAGGACATCGAGGACAACGAGTCGTTCTTCGGCCAGGTCAAGGCCCAGCTGGAAGCCGGCCAGGACATCAAGCGCGACATCGTGGTGCTCACCGACTGGATGGCCGGTAAGTGGATCCTGCTCGGGTACGCCGAGAAGCTCGACAAGTCGGCATTGCCCAACGTGACGGCGAACCAGCTGCCGGCCTGGTTGGGCCGCCCGATCGACAAGGGCGACGAATACCTGGTGCCGTGGCAGTCCGGCATGACCGGCATCGGCTACAACCCGAAGCTGACCGGCGGCAAGCTGACCAGCGTCAAGGATCTGTGGAACCCCGAGTTCAAGGGCAAGGTGACGCTGCTCACCGAGATGCGGGACACCCTGGGCCTGGTCATGCTCAGCATGGGCATCGACCCCGCCAACTGCACGGTCGACGACGCCCAGGCGGCCGTCGACGAGATCCGCCCGCAGGTCGAGAGCGGCCAGGTGCGGCGCTTCACCGGCAACGACTACGCCGGCGACCTGGCCAAGGGCAACGTCGTCGCCTGCATGGCCTGGTCTGGCGACATCGTCCAGCTGCAGTTCGACAACCCCGACCTCGAGTTCCTGATCCCCGATGACGGTGCGATGCTGTGGACCGACAACATGCTGATCCCGAAGAACGCCGCCAACCCGCAGAACGCGCACGCCTGGATGAACTTCTACTACGACCCCAAGATCGCCGCCGAGGTCGAGGCCTGGGTCAACTACATCTGTCCGATCAAGGGCGCCAAGGAGGCCCTGATCGCCAAGGATCCCGAGATCGCCGACAACCCGCTGATCTTCCCCAGCGACGCCGACCTGGCCAACCTGCACGTCTTCAAGCTGCTGACGCCGCAGGAGGATCTCGAGTTCAACAAGCTGTTCCAGGATCTGACCGGCGCGTGACCTAGTCCATGGGATGGCTCAGAAAGCACGCGGCGTATCCACTGCTCACGCCGGGGATGGCGTGGCTCCTGATCTTCTTCTTCGTCCCCATGGGCTTCATGTTCGTGAAGTCGCTGCAGACGGTGACGGTCGACGAGACCTTCCACCAGCATTACACCCTGACCTGGGAGTGGAGCAACTACACCGAGGCCATCCGGACATACCACTCGCAGTTCGTCCGCTCGTTCCTGTATGCGGGCATCGCCACCGTGGCGGCATTCCTGATCGCCTATCCGCTGGCCTACGTGATCGCGTTCCGGGCCGGGCGTTGGAAGAATCTGCTGCTGCTGCTGGTGATCGCACCGTTCTTCACCAACTACCTGATCCGCACCCTGGCCTGGGGAACGCTGCTGGCCGACGACAGCATCGTCACCCGAGCGCTCGACGCGATCGGGTTCCTGACCGTCACCGACGCCCTCGGCTGGACGTCTGAGCATCGCCTGCTGGCGACGCCGTTCGCGGTCGTCGCGGCCATCACCTACAACTACCTGGCATTCATGATCCTGCCCCTCTACGTCAGCCTGGAGAAGATCGACAAACGGTTGCTGGAGGCATCGCTCGACCTCTACGCCAACCGCGTCCGGGCCTTCCTGCGGGTGACCCTGCCGCTGTCGCTGCCCGGCGTGTTCGCCGGCACCCTGCTGACCTTCATCCCGGCCACCGGCGACTATGTCAACGCCGAGCTGCTGGGGTCGCCGCAGACGAAGATGATCGGCAACATCGTCCAGAGCAAGTTCCTGGTCATCAACGACTACCCGACGGCCTCGGCGCTGTCGTTCACGCTGATGGCGATCATGTTGGTGCTGATCTCGATCTACGCCCGGATCCTGGGCACGGAGGAGGTGACGACCACCTGATGGCCTATGCCGAGGCGACACGCACCGAGGCCGCCGACCGGGCGGCGCCCGCGAAGCCCCCCAGCCAGTTCTGGCGCAAGGTTCGCTACCAGCTGCTTAACGTCTTCGCAGGGCTCGTGCTGCTGTACCTGTTCGTGCCCATCTCCGTGATCATCCTGTTCTCGTTCAACGATCCGGCCGGCAAGTTCAACCTCACCTGGAACAAGTTCTCGACCGACGCCTGGGCGCACCCGTTCGGCGTTCCGTCGCTGCAGGACGCGGTCGTGCTGTCGCTGAAGATCGCGTTCCTGTCGACGATCGTCGCAACCCTGCTGGGCACGCTGGTGGCGCTGGCCCTGGCCCGCTACAGCTTCCGCGGCCGGGGGGCAACCAACTTCGCCATCTTCACACCGATGGCCACCCCCGAGATCGTCATGGGCTCGTCGCTCCTGACCCTGTTCATCGCGACGTCGGGCTGGCCGATCGGCGTAGACCTCGGCTTCTGGACGATCCTGATCGCCCACATCATGTTCAACATCAGCTACGTGGTGGTGACCGTGAAGGCGCGGGTCTACGGCTTCGACCGCCGACTGGAGGAGGCGGCGATGGATCTCTACGCCAACTCGTTCACCACCTTCCGCAGGATCACGCTGCCGCTGATCATGCCGGGTATCGGCGCGGCCGCGGCGCTCGCCTTCGCGCTCTCGATCGACGACTTCATCGTCACCCAGTTCAACCGCGGGGCCGAGGTCACGTTCCCGCTGTTCATCTACGGCGCCGCCCGAAACGGCGTTCCCGTGCAGGTGAACGTGATCGGCTCGATCATCTTCCTGGTCGCCGTCGGTGGCATGCTGCTGAACCTGATGATCCAGAACAGCAGGGCCAAGCGCGACGCCCGGGCCAGCGCCGGAGCGGTGCGCCGGGCGCAGGCCAGCGAAGCCGCGGCCTAGCCCTGGCCGACCGTCAGCGGCGCCCGCCGGGACCCGGCGACCACGGTGTAGCTACCGGCGGGCAACCTGCCCAGGTCGACCCGGGTGGTCTTCAGCAGTGCCAGGTCGGCGCACGCCTGGCCGTCGCCGGTGCCCTCGAACAGGCGCAGCGTGATCAGGTCGCCGTCGCGCTGCACGGTCACCGGCCGCAGCGGATAGCAGTCCTCCAGGCCGCCCCACCAGAAGATGTCGGCGAAGGCCGCGCCGCCCTGAACGCCGGTGCGGATGCGGAGCGGCGACACGGGCGTCGCCCCCGGGCCGGGGTGCGGCTTCACCGGGGTGGCCTTGATCGCCTTCAGCGTCTGCGATCCCGGCGGCAGGTCGTGGCTGACCACCCCATCCCCGGAACCGGACGAGCCCGGACTGCCGCCACCGGAGCCCGCGCCGCCGGTCTGCTGCGAGCCGCAGGATGCGGCCATGGCGATGGTCACAACGAGTGCGATCAGCAGCTTCACGCACCTATGACGGCCGTGAGCCCGGTTCGGTTCCGATCGACTACGCTCCCGCCTCGTGCGTCTCTTCCACGAGCACGAACAGGTCACCATCTGCCACGACGAGGCCTCCGGCCTGCGGGCGATCATCGCGGTCCATGACACCACCCTGGGACCGGGCCTGGGCGGCATCCGAATGTGGAGCTACACCAGCGACGAAGCGGCCCTGAACGACGTGCTGCGACTGTCGGAGGGGATGACCTACAAGAACTCGCTCGCCGGGCTCGACCTGGGCGGCGGCAAGACGGTGGTGGTGGGCGATCCCCGGCTCGACAAGACGCCCCAGAAGTTTCGGGCGCTGGGCCGGTTCATCGACCGCCTGGGTGGCGCCTACCTGGCCGCCGAGGACGTCGGCACGACAACCGACGACGCCGAGCAGGTGGCCTCGCAGACCCGCCACGTGACCGGGCTCCCGGTCGACAAGGGCGGCTCCGGCGACCCCTCGCCGATGACCGCCTGGGGCGTGGTGTGCGGCATCCGCGCGGCGCTGTCGGAGGCCGGCATCGGAGAGGGATTCGAGGGCGTCCACGTCGCCGTCCAGGGTGCCGGCCACGTTGGCGCAGACGTGGCACGGCATCTGCTGGCGGCCGGCGCCCGGGTCTCGGTGGCCGACATCTATCAGGACCGGATCGACCCGATCCTGGCTCTGGGCGCCGAGCAGGTGCCCGCCGAGTCGGTACATGAGCTGGAGTGCGACGTGTTCTCTCCCTGCGCGCTGGGGGCCGTGATCGGGCCGGAGACGATCGACCGGCTGCGCTGCCGGGTGGTCGCCGGCGCCGCCAACAACCAGCTGGCCGACGACTCGATGGGCGATCAGCTGGCCGGCCGGGGGATCCTCTACGCCCCCGACTTCGCGATCAACGCCGGTGGCGTGATCAACATCGCCGAGGAGCTGCGGGGGCCCTACGACCCGGCACTGGCGAAGAAGAGCGTGGAGCGGATCGAGCAGACGCTTCGCAACGTGTTCGAGCGGGCCCGCCGCGACGCCGTGGCCCCCCATCGGGCGGCGCTGCAGATGGCCCGCGAGCGGATCGCAGCGGCCCGCAGGCAGTGATCCCGCTCTACGACGCGAACCCCACCCGGCGGCGGCCGGTGGTGACCGTCGCCCTGATCCTGATCAACCTGGTCGTGTTCGTGGCCGAGATCACGGCACCCGACCAGGTGCTGCGGACGACCTCGGGCCGGCCGGTGGCGGTCGACGGCTTCTCGGCGGTCACCGCCGAGTACGGGTACGTGCCCTGCGAGGCCACCGACCAGTGCCGGCTGGGCGACGACGTGGTCGATTTCGGGCCCGGCGTGCCTCCCATCGAGGTACCGTCGCACCCGGTCTGGGTGACCGTGCTGGCG
>Ga0070683_100000287_pt1 | contig 34749 bp, 31 predicted proteins | sample KBSC713LmetaG_FD_64662 | JGI IMG/M metagenome (GOLD analysis project Ga0070683, IMG submission 64662) | Corn rhizosphere microbial communities from Kellogg Biological Station, Michigan, USA - KBS C7.1-3L metaG | ecosystem: Host-associated > Plants > Roots > Rhizosphere ... | reverse complement strand
GGCTCAACGGCAAAAAGATCGTTGAATTCGATCTCGGAACTGCGCGCGTCGACTCGGCACTCGCGAAGAGCAAATACAGATCGATCAAGGGATTTGCCGACCGGCGGACGGCGCACTTGGTCCTTCAGGACCACAATGATGAGGTCTACTTCCGCGACATCAAGGTTCGGGAGCTCAAACGATGAGCGTCCCGAGTCGCGGTTCGACTACGGCTTGTCTCTCACGCCGACGACTGGACGCCGAGACGTCTCCGTGACGCCGTCCGCGGACGACGACCACCGCGTTCCAATGAGCGAGTCGCCGTGGACACTGAGCTCGAGCTTGGTTGTCATCGGTTGAATGCCGTGGATGTGCTCTTTGAGGAACTCGACGATCTCGCGGCCGAGCTCCGAGAAGTAGCCCTCGGTATTCGTGACGTTCGGGTCGACCTCGAGGCGTGCCGTCTCTCCCCGCGCGATACCGACCAAGGTCCTCGGCGGCTTCGGCGACTCTCCGATGGGCGACATCGACTGCCATTCGCCGAGGATCGAATCGCCTTTTTGGCGGAGGCTGACGCGTACGCTGTCGGTCACGATCTGTGACGTCACCGAACCCATGTGGCCGACCCGCACCTCGCGTTCGTAGCGGACGAGCCATTTGCCGGTGACTTTCGACTGCGCTCCTGCTTCAAATGACACAACGAGCGTGAGGGCGAGGGCCGCGAGGGATTGGCGCATGACCGACGTTAGCCAGACATCGCGTGATCATTGTTAGAAGGGGATAAAACCCGAAATCCGGGTGCTGTAGATTCTCTTCGACCGGGGTTTTTGGAACCGGGGAATAAACCGGCAAAAGGGCGAGTCTTGATTGGCGACATGCGCCGCGCCCCCAGAACTGACCAATACTGATGTCGCATAGAGACATCGACCGATTCGAGCGGATCATCGTCCCGCACATGGACGATGCGTACACGCTCGCGCGATATCTTCTTCGCGACGAACACGATGCCCAGGACGTGGTCCAAGACGCTGTCCTGCGTGCACTTAGATACTTCGACGGCTATCGCGACGGCGACGCCCGAGCCTGGCTCCTCGCGATCGTCCGCAACTGTTGTCTCACCTTTCAGCGCCGCAACAAGTCAGGGAAGACGATCATCCCTCTGAGCGACACGGCGCCGATCTCCGATGGCCGGGAGACCGACGCGCTCGCGATTCAGCGATCGGACCGCGACGCGCTCCAGAAAGCGGTCGAAGCGCTCCCGACCGAATTCCGCGAGGTCATCGTGCTTCGCGAGATCGAGGATCTCTCGTACAAGGAGATCTCCAACGTCGTCGGCGTTCCGGTGGGGACCGTGATGTCGCGTCTCGCCCGCGCGCGCAAGCGCCTCGCGAACGCTTTGGGAATGCAGGCCAAGGAGGCCGGCTGATATGCAATGCGCTGAATGTCGTGAGCTGCTCAGCGGCCACATCGACAAGGAGCTCATGTCGAAAGAATCACAGGACGTCGAAGCGCATATCGCCGAGTGTGCGGAATGCGCGCGCGAGCATGAGGCGCTCGCTGCGACGTCTCAACTATTGAAGCAGAGTCTCGTGCGTCATTCCGCCCCCGACGTTCTCAAAGCCAGAATCCGAAACGCGATCGCGCAAGAAGCGGACGCGTCCGACTCGCCGGTTGCGCCGAAGCGGTCGAGGTACGGTCATTGGGTTCGCCTCGCCGCTGCCTGCGCGGCGGTCGCGGTCATCTCGAGTGGCGTCACGTACGAAACCCTGACTCGCGGCGGCGGCCCAAAGGGGCTTGCGGACGACATCATCACGAGCCATGTGAGATCTCTCATGGCTGGGCATCTCACGGACGTCGTGTCGAACAACACGCACAACGTGAAACCGTGGTTCAACGGCAAGACCGATCTCTCACCAACTGTTCCGAAGCTCGACTCCATCGGCTTTCCGCTCCTCGGCGGACGTGTGGATTATGTCGAAGGACATCCGGTCGCCGCGGTCGTGTACACGCGTCGCCAGCACGTCATCAACGTTTACTCATGGTCGCGCCGGGGACCAAACACGGATCCCATCGCGGTCACCGGCGACAAGGGATATCACCTTGTCGAATGGCGTCGGGACGGGATCGAGCAGTGGGCGGTGTCCGATCTGAACACCGCCGAACTGATGGACTTCGCTCGAGCGTTTACGGCGTCACGATGATCTTGCCCTGCATCTTCGGGTGCAGGGAGCAGAAGTAGTCGTAGGTCCCCGGAGTCGTGAGGGTCACGTTGAACTTCTGATCGGTGTCGAGCACCGTTGACTGCTTGAAGCGGTTCTGGACGTTCACGATGAGGTGCGGGACGTCGTCATTGTTGATCCACGTGACCTTCGTGCCCTTCGCGACCGTGAGAGTCGGAGGCGTGAAGTTGAAGTTGTCGATGCCGATCTCGTTCGGTCCGAGCTTCACCGCCTTCCGGGCGTTCTTCTTCATGTTCATTGCTTCGTGCGATGCGGCCTCGAAAGCCGGCGCGAGTCCGGACAACGTCGAGTCGACGACGGCGAGCGATCCGCGACCAGGAATGAACGTCACGTTCGCGATGCCGAGTACGGACTTGAGTCGCGTCGGGTCGACGACCATCGGGCCAGGCGACGGCGCGGTGCCGGGTGTCGGCTGCGGAAACGCGGTGGACATCGCGGTGTGGAAGGTCATGTGTCCTTCAACCTTCTGCATGATCTGGTGAATGTGGCCGTTGAGCACAGTCACTGAACCAAATCTCTTCAGCACCGAGAGCGCTTGTTCTGAATCGTCCGTGCCCCAACCCCATTCCGGATAGACGGTCCACAGCGGAACGTGCGCGAAGAGGACAATCGGTGTGCTGCTCTTCAAGCTCGCCGTGTCCTTCTTCAACCACGCGATCTGCTCGGCGCCGAGGGTGCCAAGTCCGCCGGCTTTCAGATCGAGGACGTTGACGAGACCGATGAAGTGGACGCCGTTGTAGTCGAAGCTGTACCAGCCGCCGCCATTCGTGTCTTTGCCGTAGCGCTTGAGGTAGGTCGCACCGTTGTCGCCGGCGACGTCGTGCTCACCGGGGACGTAGAAAATCTTGTCGGTCTTCACGCTTTTGAGGACCTCGTTCGCGGTGTCGAACTCTTCGGCTTTCGCGAGCTGCGTGATGTCGCCGGTGTGAATGACGAACGCCGGCGCTTGGGGGAGCGCGTTCAATTTGCTGACGGCTTCCTGCAGCGTCGCGGTAACGTCCTTGTTCGCTTCCTTATTGAAGCCGATGTGGCTGTCCGAGATCTGCGCGAAGAAGATGCTCTTGAGCTCAGAGTCGCTGAGTGTCGAGAGGCGGTTCGCGGCGAATGACGTCGGGATCCCCCCTTTCAATCCCCAAACAACTCCGGTCCCCGCCCACGCCATGCAGCGGAGAAAGCCTCGGCGGTCGATTCCGTCTTCGCCGTGGTCGTGTGAGATGTAGTTCGTGCCGGTCGGACGAGTGTTTGTCTGTTCGTCGAACCGCGCATTGTCGCGGTCATTGTGATTCCCCATTTGATCCTCCACAGGTGTGGCAAAGAGGACCAATGGGATATCCCGTTTATTCCCGGCGATCATGAGAAGTCCGAACACCATTCCGAACAGATGTTTTCTTCTGGATCGGCCGAATGCGTGTCTAAGGATTCGAAGACCGTTTCTGCTTCTCCCGTTGTCGCTCCTCAGCGGCGGCCACATCACATCCGGATGCGCCTACGACTCCGCACTGACAAACTCGCCGAGCTCCTCGCCGCCAGCCGGCTGAGCCAGAATCATTGGGCGATCAAGCTCGGGCTCTCCCGTGGGCACTGGTCGGATATCGTCAACGGCCGGCATCCGTATCCGTCGCGAAAACGCGCCAGCGAATGATCGAAGTCTTCGGCGTCGCCGAGGACGTGCTCTTCGCGCCTGGCGACGACCGCACGGCCGATCTCGATTTTCGGCGCGCCATCGCGACGCGATACGAGATCATGGAGGAGCTCGGACAGGGCGCCATGGGCACCGTCTTCCTCGCGACTGACCGCGCGCTCGGACGACTCATCGCGATGAAAGTCGTATCGCCCGAAGCCGCAGCCGGTGTTGGCGCGAGCGCGCTGCTCAAGGAGATTGCATGGGTCGCGCGGCTGCAGCATCCGAACATCCTGTCGCTGCACGAAGCCGGCGAGGTCGCCGGGCATCCGTGCTATGTGATGCCCTGTGTTCGCGACGGCTCGCTCCGCGCGCGCATCCAACAGCAGCGCCGCTTCACACTTTCCGAAGCACTTCCGTTGATCCACGGTATCGCGCGCGGGCTCTCGCATGCCCACGAGCGACAGATCCTCCACCGCGACGTGAAGCCGGAAAAAGTCCTCGTGCAGGACGGGCACTGCTTCGTGATGGACTTTGGCATCGCGCGCAAACTGCGCAGCGAGGCGCTCGAGTGGGTTGGAGTTCGGAAAGAGCTCGACTTTTCCGCGGGAACGCCCGCGTACGTCAGTCCGGAGCAAGCGCGTGGTGATCGCGAGGTCGATCAGCGATCGGATGTCTACAGTCTCGCCTGCGTCGCTTACGAAATGCTCTCCGGACGGACACCATTTGGCGGCACGACGACGAAGGAGGTCGTCTCGCGCCGCTTTCACGAAGCGCCGCCGCCGCTTCGCGACCTCGTACCGGACGTCTCTGATCAAACCGCGTTGGTCCTGGAGCGCGCGATGTCAGTTGATCCAGCGTTGCGGCCTGACAGCGCGCGCGGGTTCGCGGACGAGCTGGCTCGGTCTCTTCAACGCGAATCGATCGGCGTCAAATCGGACACCGACAAGTCCATACCAGTTTACTCATCACGACGCCAATGGCGGCAGAGGTTGGCGACGAACGGATTCGCGCAAGATATCCGATACGTCGCACGATCGCTCAGGCGCGGCTGGCGCCCAAACGCAATCGGGAAGACGATTCTCGTCGGCACGGTGCACTACACGATCGTCGGCATCGCTCCGAAAGGATTCAATGGCCTTGGTTTCGACGCGATCGAGATGTGGCTGCCACTGCACGTCGCGTCACTCGACTACAACGGAAACGATTCGAAGCTCTGGACCACCGATCATTCATCTTGGATTCGGATGGTCGCTCGCATCAAACCAGGTGTCTCGCTCTCGACCGCGACCGCGGAGGCAGAAATTCTGTATAGAAGCGCCGGTCCGAGAACGCGCGACAAGGAATTGAAAGGGAGATACTCCTGGGATCCGGTTCAGCCAGGACGTTCCTCGATGTCGAATCCGACGGCGACAATCGCGTTGTGGCTGAGCGCTGCCGGACCTCTGCTGTTGCTGCTGATCGCGGCGAACCTCGTGAACCTTTTCGTCGCACGGAGCGCGGCGCACGCACGACAAACCGCCGTTCGTTTGGCCATCGGCGGCGGGTGGCGACAGCTCCTTCGCCTGCAGGTCATCGAGGCGGCGATGCTCGGCGCAACGGCTGGGCTACTCGGTCTCGCCGTCGCCGCGCCAGCCGTCATCATCTCGCGCTCGCTATTGCTGCCCGGCGTGACGTGGGTTCGACCGCCGGTCGATCTTCGCGTCGCCGTCGTTGCGTTTACGATCGCGTTCGTCATCGGTCTCACGGTCTCGCTGTGGACGACTGCGCATTCGCTTCGCGTGAACCCGGCGGATCTCTTACGCGGCGCAGGATCTACCCAGACGAGTAGTACGCGGAGAGCGAGCACGCTTCGGCGATCGCTGTTGATCGCACAGGCAGCGATCTTCGCCATCCTCCTGACCGGCGCGTCGGCATTCGTATTGAGCCTGCGACGAGCGTCGAGTGTGAATGTCGGATTCGATGTCGATTCTGTGCTCGCGGCGTCGATTCCACTTCCCGCGGACGATCGCGTGCGCGCACAGGAGCTCATGCGACGCGCATACGAGCGCGTTTTGTCGCTGCCGAGTGTTGCGTCCGCGAGCCTCGGATACATGGAGCCGTGGATGAACAACACGGGCCAGAACATCAGCGTCCCAAGCTCGCGGGTGAAGCCGGACTACGTCATGTTCGACGAAGCAACGCCGGAGTACCTCAAGACGTTCGGCGTCCGACTCGAAGCTGGCCGGTGGTTCGAGAATTCCGACAACATCAGCGCGCCGTTCGTCGTCGTTGTGAACGAGGCGCTGGAGAGAACATTCTGGCAGCGTGGCGAAGCGATCGGAAAATGCATTCGCATCGGCGCTGACAGCATGCCGTGCCGGACGATCGTTGGCGTCATTCGTGACTTTGCCGTGACCGGCCGCATCGACGCGCCGTCGCCTCCGGTGTACTACGTGCCACTCGCGCAGGCGTCGATGTTCGTTCAGCGCCCGCGATTGTTCATCCGGCCGCGCGGCGATCCGACTGCGTCGGCGCGCGAGGTACGCATCGCCCTGCAAGGACTCGAGCCGAGCCTTCCGGCGGTCACCGTTCACCGCGTGCGGGACAATATCAGCTGGCTCACGGCGTCGTTGAAGCTCGGTGCGTCCGCATTCACCGCGTTCGGAGTACTTGCGGCCATCGTCGGTGCGGTCGGGCTCTATAGCGTTCTCTCATATCTGATTGTCGAGCAACGCCGCATGCACGCGATCAAGCTCGCGATCGGTGCGACGCCGTCGCGTGTCGCGCAGTCGGTCGTACGCTTCTCGGTTGCGACCGCCGCGGTTGGAATCGCGCTCGGGTATGTCGCGCTCGTACCGATCGCGAAGGTTCTCGAGCCTCTCCTGTTCCACACGAAAGTGCTCGAACCGATCACGGTCGCGGGAGTCGTCGCGCTCGGGACGATCATCGCGCTTGCGGCGGCGTTCTTCCCTGTGAGGACGGTGCTTCGAACCGACGTGATGACCGTGCTTCGCGAACAGTAGCTACCGATGCCGATCCGTGAGCTCGTTCGAACGTGACGCCGAGTTGTCGACGGTTCGGGCGGCGGGCGTCTCGCGCAGAAGGGACGTCAACAGAACTGCCGCCGCTTCGGCTTGATCCTCGAGGACGAGATGCGGATGGCGATCGGCGTCGCGCTCGAAAGCGATGCCGTCGGCGAACACGTCGACCGACTTGAGCTGTTCCAGTGCCTGCGCGAAGCTATTGTCGGCTCCCTGGAAGATCACGCGCTGGCTCGTGAGATACAGCGTGCCTGTGTCGACTTCCGCGAGCTCGTCGACCGTAAGTCGTCGTGGACGCGATGCGCCAACGCGATAAGCGGTTCCTCGCTGCACTCGAATTGTGGCGTCGGGCGCGTTTTGACTCGACGCGAACGTGCGCGAGCGAGACTCGAGCCAACGTGCCGCCGCAACGAAGTGACAGAGCTCGTCGTCGCGCAGCTGGATCGACGCGCGAATGATTGGAAACTCGCCTGACTCGATCCGCCATAGAAACGCGCACCGATGCATCGCCTCGGCCGTCGCGTTGTCGAACGACGGATGAATTCCAAGGTGACGGGCGATCTCGACGAACTCATCGAACTCTTCGTCGGACATGCGGCGGCTCGTCAGCCGCTCGGCGAGCGCTTTGTTGAGCTTCTGAGCGAGCGGCTTCGAATGAAGCTCTTGGCGAATCGCGGGCGTGACGCGGAGGTCGTTCGCGAGCTGGTCGATCGCGGCGCGCTCGTCGAGCGTCACGATGCCTTCGTCGATGAGCGTCGTCACCATCTCCTCGAAGCGAGGGATCAGCGTTTCACGTTCGATGGCCACAACGTCGTCGTCGCTGATGGTGAACAGGCGACGAAGCTCGTCGAGGTACGTTGCTTCGGAGTCGGTCAGCCGATTGTCGGCGATGAAGACGCGATACGCTTTCGCGTAGAGCGCGAGATGAATCTTCGCGGCGGACGACGACGATATCCGGTATTGTGCTTCGATTCGCGCGATGTGGCGAATCGACAGCTGGAGCGGCGGCGTGTCCGCGAGGAGATTCTCGAGCGCAACGATCGCGCTCGCCGGCGCTGAGCGGCGAAGCAAACGCGCGCCGAGCGATACCTCCGGTACCCCTCGCCGCTCGAAAGGCGAGGGCTGCGTTATGGAATGTCGTACGGCGCCGTCGGACCAGCGTGATTGCCCGGTCATCGTATGGCTTCTCGTTCGCGTAGGGAATCGCAACGCGCGATCACACCAGCGTGATACAGCCCGCGTACTTCGCCGTGCAGCCTTGTTAGAAAACTATGGGCCGATGAAACGAGAACTACAAGTCCCTCGTCGCAATGAATGTCGTCCCGGCTTGTTCGATCGCAGCTCGGCGCGCATCGAGACCCGGGCGCGACGCGGCCAGCACTCGATCGCGAATCTCCGCCGGCGCGGAGTGAGGCGATCCGCTGTTGAACGGCGGCGCGGGTTGGTATTCGATGGCCAGCTGAATCGCCTGCGACGTATCGTCGCCGAACAATTCAGCCGCGATGACAAGCGCGAGGTCGATCCCGGCCGTCACGCCGCCGCCGGTGATTCGGTTGCGGTCGATCACAACGCGCTCGTCGACATGTGTCGCGCCAAAGCGCTCGAGAAAACCGACCGACATCCAGTGCGTCGTCGCTCGATAGCCGTCGAGCAAGCCGGCGGCGCCGAGCAGAAGGGCTCCCGTGCAGACGGACGTCACGTAGCGGGCTGACGGTGCGCGCGCGCGAAGGAAGTCGTGAAGCGCCGTGTTCCCGAGCTGCGCATTCACTCCCCAACCGCCGGGGACGCAGATCACGTCGAGCGGCGGCGCGGCATCGAACGTCGTATCGGGTGTGATCATCAGGCCCCACTCCGTGCGAAGCGGCGCCGTCGATTGGGCGACGAGATGGACCTTCGCCCCGGGCATGCGCGAAAAGACCTCGTACGGTCCCGTGAAGTCGAGCTGCGTCACACCCTCGAACAGGATCAGGCCGACCGACAGCGACTCAGGAGCGATCATAATTCTCTCACAATGGAGGTCCGCCAAGGGCATCACCCGATTGGCCGATGGTCGCACGGCCCGCCGGCTCTTTACCCTCAGAGCAACTTTCAATGTCGGAAGGAAACCATGTCTTCGAAGAAACCTGCCACCATCGTCGAGCTTTCGACACAGCTGTCGAGCGCAGTCGACACTGCGTCGGCGTCGATCGTCTCGATCTACGCACGCCGGCGCATTCCTTCGAGCGGAGTAATCTGGCGCGACGGAGTCGTCGTCAGCGCGAGTCACACGGTTCGTCGCGACGAGGAGATTCCCGTCACGCTGCCGAACGGCGATTCGACGACGGCGCGGGTTGCCGGCCGAGATCCGGCCACCGATCTCGTTGCGCTGCGCGTCGAGGGTGCCGCTTCGGCCAAAACAGTTGCCGACGACGACTCGGCGAAAGTCGGCGCCATCGTTCTCGCGGCCGGAAGACCGGGGCGAAACGTCACCGCAAGCTTCGGCATCATCAGCGCGATCGCCGATGGATGGAGAAGCCCGTACGGTCGCCGAGTCGAGAAGCTTCTGAAGCTCAACCTTTCCGTCTACGACGGCTTCTCGGGTGGTCCGCTCATCGATCCATCGGGCGGAGTGATCGGGATCAACACGTCGACGCTCGCGCGGGGCGCGCCGATCTCGGTGCCGACGCCTGTCGTCGATCGCGTGCTCGACGAGCTTCTCGAGCGCGGCCACATCCGACGCGGATACGTCGGCGTCGCGCTGCATCCCGTCGACATCGGTGCCGCGCTCGCGACGCGATTGAAGCTCGACCAGCAAAACGGTTTGGTGATTCTCTCGGTGGCGGACGGATCGCCGGCTGACAACGCGGGTCTTCTGATTGGCGACGTCGTTCTCAGCGCGAACGGCCAGTCGCTCCGCGAGCACTCGAATTTCCTCGACGCGCTGTGGAGCATCGAAGAGGGAGCGACGCTGGAGCTCGGACTGGTGCGAGGCGGTGAACGAAAGACTGTGTCAGTGACGCCGACCGATCGAGAGGCCGCGGCGTGACAACGATCTCGATGCGCGTTGTTGTTGTCCGATGACGCGCATCTCCATCGTCGCCGCGTCGGAGTCGCTCCGCGCCTCGCTCGCGCAAGCACTCGGCGACCATGCCGACTTCGAGGTCGTCGACACTGACGCGGATGTCGTCCTCATTGCTCGCGAGAACTCGGCTCGGCGGGTTGCTGATGAGGACTCGCGTGCGTTGTCCGCGCGGGAGAGACAAATTCTCGCCCTCCTCGCGGACGGTCTTGGCAACAAACAGATCGCGGCGCGACTCGGCATCTCGACGAACACGGTGAAGACGCATCTCGAGATGCTCTTCGAGAAGCTTGGCGTGGCGAGCCGCGCGGAGGCGGTGGCGACGGGCGCCAAACGCGGGCTGTTGGTGTTCTAGTGAAGGCTGGGCCAGCGCGGCAATGCAGAAGAACGTCGGAGAAACAAGGTCCTCGGCTCGCTGGACGCTCGCGTCAGGATGCCGGTCGGCAGCCGGCGCGAACTGTGATCTGCGGAACGTCGATCGCCGAATTGCTCCGTGGAAGCCATGCGATCGTTCGAGTCGAATCTCCAGCGCTCACGCGAATGGACGCGCTGCGCTTCGGATCTCCGTTGAACCAACTCCAGCCGCGCAGTCGCGTTCCATTCTGAATACCAGCGGAATCCGCGGTGCTTCCGAGCTTCACGCCGCTCACGACTCGATCGCGCGTCGACGCCGTGGCGTCGAAGCCGAGGTCGAACTGATACATCTGCTCCGTTCGGACGTCGAGACATTTGCCGAATGACTCTGCCGTCACCGGAATCGTGTTACCCGCGACGACGAAGCCCGCGATCGAGTCTCGCACCGCGGAGCGAATGGTCGCGGGCGCGGCGGCCGCGAACACCGAGTCGTCGACCTTTCGGCTGGTCGCGCGAACCGTGCGGTATAAACCGAACATCAGACTATCGATCGAGAACTTGTCGCGCGTCGCTGATCGGAGTTGTCCGTCGAGAAAACCCGCGATGACGTGGCCCTGATAGTACGGATAACGATTCATATCGGGATCGCTCCAGTACCGCCGATTGAGATCATCGCGCGTCGAATTGCGAACTGGGGATGTGTAATAGTGGCGAATCGCGTCATTGACCTTCGCGATGTAATCGTCGTTCGCGAGAAATCCGGATTCGCGCGCGAAGCGATCGGCGAAATACTCGGTGAATCCTTCCGAAAGCCTCGGCGAATGAGCGAAGCGTCGATGTCGTGTCGGCGTACATCACGAGCGCGTTCGTGTATGCGGTGCCCCCGATGCCGGGCGTTGCCGGGACCGCCGCGAAAGCCGATTCGAGAAGATCCTCGATCGTCGTGTGAGCGCGTTGCGTGGTTCCTTCGCCGAAGCTCGTCGAGACGCGCCAATCGCGCAGGAGATTCTTCCACGTGAATTCGATCGCGAGACTATCGCCATCGGCGTGTGTCGGATGGACGAGCGCATTCTGGGCCACGAGAAGCGAATATCTCTCGCCGATGATCGCGCGAAAGTATTCAGGACGCCGAAGTGTGCCGGACCAGTCCTGCTGCAACCGGTATCGAAGCTCGATCTGGGCCGACGGCCGACTACGAACGATCTTCACATGATTGGCGTCGCTGTCGCTCAGCGTCGCCGATCGGTCGCCGGCGAGCCTCAGCGCCGAGACCTGGTTCTCGAGATCCGTATATCCGGTCCAGGAATGCGGGAGCTCGATCGGCGTCCGGCCGTCGGGTCGCGCGCGAAACCGGACGCGGACGTCGAGCGCCCGCCGTCTGCTGTCCCCGCGGGCGACCGCGATCTCGTAGCGGAGGGTGTCGATGTGAGACGACGCGGGCGTCGACCCGACAACGAGCGCCGCAAAGAGATTCAACATGTCATGTATAGAAGAGGCGGCTCGCGCAACCGCCTCATAGCGGGCGGCCGCACCAGTAAGGCAACGAGAATGGGACAGACAGGTGCCGAAAACGGAACCCTTCGCCCAATCCGGCAGTCTATTCCTTAACGTTCTCTTTCAAAACACCGTCTGCAGCCCGCGCGTATCCCAGATGGGAGGATCGTGTAGGTCCCTGTCCGAAAACCGTTTGGCCCCTCTTGGTGTCCAACCTTCCGCACGCTCACGGACTCTCCAACCCGACGATGACCCTCACACGTTTTCGTGCGCCGACCAGCCAGCGCGGCCGATTATTGCGGCGCCGACGCGCGGGATTCACGCTCATCGAAATCCTCGTCGTCATCGTGGTGATCGCCATTCTGGCGACCCTCGTCGCGCCGAACATCTTCCAGCACGTCGGCGCCGCCAAGTCCGCGACGGCGAAGTCCCAGATCGAGATGCTCGGTGCTGCGCTCGATGCGTATCGGCTCGATAACGGCAAGTATCCCACGACCGAACAGGGGCTCAACGCGCTGTGGGAGAAGCCGACGATCGACCCGCCCGCCAACTGGCGCACGCCTTACCTCCGAAAGCCTGTTCCTGAAGATCCGTGGGGGCGTCCGTACTCATACACGTTCCCTGGACAAGTGAATACCCAGGGGTACGATCTCCTGAGCTACGGGCAAGATGGGAAGCCGGGCGGAGAGGGCGAAGACGCCGACATTCTGAGCTGGAAGTAACTCCAGCCGCGCCGCAGCATGCCGACCTACGCGTATCAAGCCGTTGACGGCTCGGGGAAACGTATGCGAGGTCAGGCGCAGGCGATCAGTCCGAACGCCCTGACTCGAACGCTCGAGGAGCGTGGACTCCTCGTGCTCGAGGTCGCGGAATCATCTGAAGCCGCGTCGGCGAAGGGCGGGGTTCGATTCGGCCGGCGTCGCGAGGTTCTCGAGGTGACGCGCGCCATGGCGGCTCTGCTTCCGGTCGGAATGCCGCTCGCGCAAGCACTCAACGCGGCATCGGGCGTCGCGTCGGGCGACGTTCGGACCGCGCTCCAGGAAGTTCGAGCGCGCGTCGAACGTGGTGACACGCTGTCGTCCGCGCTCGCGGAGCATCGACAGCTGTTCTCGCCGCTCTACGTCGGCCTCGTCCGCGCCGGTGAACGGTCGGGTGATATTGACGCCGCCTTCGCGCGACTTGCGTCCCAGCTCGAGCGCGACGAACAGCTTCGCGGCAAGGTCCTCTCGGCCGCGATTTATCCGCTGCTGCTCGCGTCTGCGGGCTCGGTCGCGGTCACGGTTCTTCTGTTTTTCGTGCTGCCGAGGTTTGTGACGCTGCTCGAGGGGAGCGGCGCGAAGCTCCCGCGGTCGACCGCGACGCTGCTCGCATTCTCGTCGGTTCTGCACCGCGCGTGGCCGGTGTTGCTGATGATCCCTCTCTTCATCGCCGCATTTGCCGCCTGGGTCTCGAACAGCGACGAAGGACGACGCGTGTGGGCGGGCGTGATGCTCGCGCTGCCGGGCGTCAGCACGCTTCGCAAGTACGCGCTCGCCGGACGTTTCGCGCGTCTCGTCGGCGTTCTACTCGGCGGTGGTGCTCCGTTGCTCAACGCCCTCGACGACACGATCGAGTCGATCGGCGATCCGGTTGCGCGCGACGATGCCGTTCGCATTCGGACCGCGGTGCGCGAGGGAGTGTCGCTGAAAGGCGCGGTCGCCGAGAGTACGCTGTTCCCGTCGCTGCTCGCGCAACTGATCGGGGTCGGCGAAGATGCGGGACAGCTTCAAGTTTTTCTCATGAAGGCGGCCGACATCTTCGAGGAGCGAACGGAGCGCGCGACGCAACGTCTCGCGACGCTGGCTGAGCCGGCGATGATCGTGGTGTTCGGCGTGATCGTGGCGTTTGTGGCGCTGTCGCTGTTGCAGGCGATCTACGGCATCAACGCGAACTCGTTCAAGTGATGCGAGTCGCTGCGGTGTCATCGAAGCGCATTCGCGCGCGAGTCGGCTTCACGCTGTGGGAGCTGACGATGGTGTTGCTCGTGCTCGCGATCGCCGCGGCACTTGCCGCGCCGGCATACGCGCGTTTCGGCGCCGAGCAGCCGGAAGGTTCAGCGGATCGTGTGCTCGGTCTGCTGCGCGACGCACGCAAGGCAGCGATGACGTTCAATGCGACGACGACGCTTCGGCTGGATCCAAAGACGCTCAAGTACGCGCTCGATACGTCAGGGATCAACGGGGCGGGGCGGCTGGCGGAAGGCACGCTCGACCTCGGTCTCACGCAGACGCTCGAGACGGATTTACCGCGTCTTCAGTACGTGTTTCGTCCGTCGGGCGCGGCGTTCGCGGATTCGGTGATCGTGCGAGGGGGGATGGTGCCTCTCGTTGTCCGCGTTGACCCTTGGAGCGGGGTGGCGCGTGCCGATTCGTCTCAGTAGGCGGTCACAGGTCACAGGTCGCAGGTCACAGGTCGCAGGGAAATGCGCACAGCAGCCCCCAGCGACCTGTGACCTGCGACCGGCGACTTCTCATTTGCGACCTGGTATTTCCCTCATGGAAGCCGTCGTGGCGATCACGATCGTCGGCATCACGTCGGTCGCGGCGCTCGAAGCCGTCGGCGGCGACATGCGCACGGCCGAACGTGCGCGCCGGGCCATCGAGCTCGAGGCGCTCGCCAACTCGCGGCTCGAGTTTATGGACCTCATGACGGACCGCGAGCTGCAAGCGCTTCCGGACTCCGTCGAGTCGGGGAAGTTTATCGCGCCACTCGATGAGTATTCTTGGAAGACGACGTCCGCGCCCGTCTCGGATCTTCCCGGCGTGTACGACGTGCGCATCGCGATCGACTGGCCGACCGGCGAATACGTCGTGAAGACGTACCAGTATCGCCAACCTCCAATCGCGACCCGCCGATGATGCGCGCGCGACGAGGGATGACGCTCATGGAGCTCGTGATCGGGCTCGCCATCACCGGCATGATGGCGACAGCCGGCGCGGTCGCGTTTGGATCGATCATCGATCACCGCAGGGTGATTCGCCAAGCGTCAGTCGAGACCGAACGTTCGGCGGCCCTGCGCGACATGGTTCGCGGGTGGATCCTCGCCGGCAACATTCAAATCCAGCAGGGCGGTGGTCCGCGTGGACTGAATCGCGGCGTCGGCGCGGCGGCAGGCGCCGCCGGCCGCGCGACCGGCGGAATGAACAGCGTGCAGTCGGTGTCACAGGCTGCAGCGAGCGGCGACGAGATCACGTTCACGACGTCGGATATCAATCCGTCGTTCCTCCCGAACGTACGCATTCGTCTGTACATCGATGCCGACGACAACACGCCGGAAAAAGGTTTGACAATCGAGTATCAGCCGAACACGACGATGCCGCTCGTCCGACGAATGCTCGACTCGGCGATCGACACGCTGCATGTCGAGTTCCTCGACCGGCGGACCAATCGCTGGATCGAGTCGACGCAGGGCGCCACCGTCCAGCCGATGGCGGCGCGTCTGACGTTCGCGTCGGGCGTCGCGAAGCTGCCGCCGATGCTGTTGCTGCCGATGATCTTTCCGATGACCGGCGCCGGAACCAACATCCAAATCGGCCGATGAGATCGCGTCGCGGCGTCGCGCTGCTCGCTGCTCTCTGGCTCGTCGTGGCGATCGCGGCGGTCGCGCTTCAGTTCAGCATCGAGGCGCACGAGCGCCGGACGATCGGCATCCTCGCATCAGAGCGCGGAATTCAACGCGCCGCCGCACTCGGTGCGCTTGCCGTCATGCAACAGCGTCTCGAGCAGGCGGCGCGCCTTGGACCGTCGACCAATTCCAATCCGGGGCTCGCGCGTCTCCGCGCCAGCGATCCGTGGTTCGGCGCGGACTCGGTGTTTTCAGGCTCCGTGATGGTCGACAGCATGCAGGTCGACGTCCAAGTCCACGACCTTGGCGAAAGGCTGAACATCAATCGAATGAGCGAAGTTCAGCTGCAGCAGTTTTTTAGTTTTCTAACGAGCGACTACTCGCTGTCGACCCATCTCTCGCAAGCGATCATGGACTGGCGCGACGCCGACAGCACCGCTCGCCCGAATGGCGCGGAGCGCGACGCATACATCAAGGCGGAGATGCTGGCGTTGCCGACCAACGCGCCGTTCCGCGAGATCGAAGAGTTGCGGAACGTGATGGGAATGACAGCCGACGTGTACGCGGCGTCGAGTCCGTATCTCACGACGCACGGAACGCTCGGGCAGGTGAATCTCAACTCGGCGCCGGTTCCGGTGTTGCGCGCGCTGCCGGGCATGACCGACGTCACGCTCAACCTGATTCTACAAATGCGGTCCCAAGGGCGTCGCATCGACAACGTTTCGCAGCTGTTCAACGGGGCGCCGCAGCCGGGCGGCCAGCGAGGCGGCGGTCGCGCTGGGCAGCTCGGCGGACTCGCGGTGCAGACGCAGCTCGGCACCGCCACGACGACGACAACGACGGAAATCGAATTGACGATCACGGCTAGAACCGGACCGCAGGCGCCGCCGACGAAGCTCACAGCGCTCATCCGACGATTCGGGAACAACGCCACGGTCGAGAGCAAGCAATGGTGACGGCAGCCCGCGCCGATTCCGGCTCGAAGAAGCGGATTCGTACCGGCGTCGCGATCTCGCCAACCGCGATCCGCGCCGCGGACATCCGTCTGCGGAGCTCCGCGAGTCGCGCGTGGCTCGCGCCACTCGACTCGCCGCCGACCGACGGCTCCGTCTGGTCGTCGCTCGCATCGGCGCTCGACGATCTCGCGCGAGCCCTCGGGGCATCGGAGGGAGTGCTTTCGATTTCTCTCATGCCGCCGCTCACCGAGGTGCGCCGGCTCGAGCTGCCTCCGCTCGCGGAAGAAGACCTGCAACGGCTGCTCAGCCGAAATGCGTCGCGCTATTTCGTGAATGCGCGAACCCCGCAGATCGTCGGCGCCTCGAGCTCCAAGCGTCGTGCGCGCGGCAAACCGTCGCCGGTTGTCGCGGCGGCCGCGTCGACGCGACTCGTCGCATCCGTGCGGGCAGCGGCGGAGCAGGCCGGATGGACGGTCGACAGCATCGCGCCCGCCGAGAGTGCGTGGGCGGCCGGTGCGATCGCGCTGTGGCCCGCGTTCGCGAAACAGGACTCGTACGCGCTGGTCGCGCACGAGGATCGGACGGATCTTCTTCAGATCGAAGACGGACGGCTCACCGGTGTTCGACGCTTCCGAGCGGGAGGTGCTGACGCGTCGATGATCGCTGACGCGGTCGGTCCGACCGCTCGCATCGGCGTCGCGGGATCGAGTGGCGAGCGTCGCGCGATCTCGGCGGCACTCGCGGCCGTGAACGTCACGACATCAACGCCGAGTGGTGAGTGGTCGGCCGCGGCGGAAGACGCGGATGTGATGGCGGCGCAGTTCGCGGGGACGGACGTCGGTCCGACGCTGCGCACGGAAGGCGCGGTCGCAGCGGACAAGGCGAGCGCACGGAAGATGACATTGATCATCGCCGGCGCGGCGGCGGCGCTGTTCCTTGCGGCCGCCGGAATTCAGTTGTGGGGTGTTCACCACCAGCTCGCACTCGTCCGCGCGGAGCGCGCGAAGCTCAAGCCGCAACTGTCGTCGACGCTCGTCGGGCGAACGACGGTCGACGCGACCTACCGGCATCTCGCGGCGCTCGCGACGTCGGAGCGGAATGCACCGCGGTGGTCGTCGGTGATCGCGGCGCTCAGTGAATCCGTTCCCGAAGACGCGCATCTCACGGCGATTCGCGCGCGCTCCGATTCGTTGATCGTCGACGGATTGGCGCAGCATGCCGCGCGCGTGTTCGACGCGCTAGAGAAGACTCATGGGCTTGTCGAGGTGAAAGCAGCGTCACCGGTGCGGAGGGAGCTGCAGGATGGCGGCAGCACGCTCGACCATTTCGTGATTGGCGCTCGCGTCGTGAAACCGTCGCCGCTCGAGGCGGCGACAACGACAGCGTCGACGCGAAAGGGAGGCGGCCAATGAAGTGGAGCACGATGCAGCCGCGTGAGCGACGCACGATCGTCATCGGTGCGCTCGTTCTGCTGCCCGGCTTGTTGTTCGTCTATGGCTTCCGCCCGTATCAGGCCGCGCTGAGCGACGCTCGCGACCAGCTCGCGACGGAACGCATGGCGCTCGCGCGCGAGAAGGTGGCGATCGCCACCGCCCAACAGAATCCGCAGATGCAGCACATCGCGGATTCGGCGATGCGCGCGATGCAGCCACGATTGTTCGAGGGGAAGGACGACGTCATGGCGAGCGCGGAGCTCGCGGCGTACATCGGCGACCTCGCGCGCGGCGCACGCGTGTGGCTGCAGGACGCGGGCACCCGCCCTGCGACGGCAGCCGGCGACGGCGTTCGCACACTTCGCGTCGAGATTCGCGCGGAGTCCGATCTCCTCGGCACGCTGATGTTCCTTCAGGCGCTCGAGCGCGGCGAGAAGCTCGTTCGCGTCGATCGACTCGACATCTCGAAATCGGCGCGCGGCGACGAGAAGGACGCAGAAACGTTGTCGATCGTCGCGACGATCTCCGGTTTTGCAATCGGCGAGTCGCCGGCGCCGACGGGGAAGCCGGCTCCGACGCGCGCATCGAGCGGCGGCGAGGTGAAATGAGCGCGCCGGCCTGGACCAACTCGACCGGCGCCCGCGTCGCACTCGCCGCACTCGGCGTATCGATCATCGTCGTCGGATGGACGCTCGCGAATGCATTGCGCGCTGAGGCCTTGCCGGCGTTGCCGCCGTCGAATGTCGTGAGCGTCGAGGGCATCAAACGCGGTCCGCTTGTCCCTCCGACGGATGTCGAGGCGGCAGTCGATAACGACCTCTTCGCGGCGGATCGAAACGCGCCGGACGTTCCATACCGAATGCCGGGCGAATCGCGCCCGGACGACAAGCCCGTCGCGGAGCCCATGAAGCCGATCGTCGTCGGAACCGTCGTCGCGACCGACGGCCGAAGCTTCGCATTGATGCAGCTCGGAACAGACCGACCGAAGCTCGTTCATGTCGGCGAGAAGATCGGCGAATGGTCGGTGAAAGCGATCGGGCGTGGCAAAGTCACGATCGTCGCACCAACGACAGGAAATCGCGTCGACGTAACCGTGCCCAAGACAGGAACCTGACATGACGATCGTTCAAAGATTTCTAATATTGGGCGCCGCCGCCGCGTTCGTCGCCTCGCCGGCGAGCGCGCAGCGCGGGGGGACGCGAAATCCCGTGAATCCGCCAAAGGTTGCGCCAAAGCCGGACACGTCGAAGAAGGCGACGACCCAACAAGGCGTCACGCTCGACTTTCAAGATCAAGAGCTGAAAGTCGTGTTGGACGCGCTCGCGGCCGCGGGCGACCTCAACGTCGCGATGACGAACATTCCGAACACGCGCGTGACGATGCACATGGGCCGCCCCGTGTCGCGCGAAGGAATGATCGAGCTCGTGAAGTCGGTCGCCGAGTCGAACGGAGTGAAAGTGACGGAGTCGCCGACGTTGATTCAGCTCGCCGGCCCGGCCCCCGAACCGCCGAATCGACAAACGCCCGCGCAGTCGATTGCGCAGCAACTGGCGCAGCAGCAACAACAGCAGCAGATGAAGCTGTTCACGTATCGCCTACGCCACGCGAGCTCTGTGCAACTTGCCCCGGTTCTGACGAACCTCTTCGCGGGCTTCGTCGGCGGTCGCGGCGGCACGACAGTCTTTCCGAATCCGAACGGCGGCTTCACGACGATCAACACCGGTCCGAACGGCAACATCACGACGTCGACGGTGAATGGTCCGCCGGGGAACATCAACATTCCGACACCGTTTCAGCCGGGCGGTGGTGGAAATGCCGGACGCGGCCAGGCCGGTCGCGGCGCTGCCGCAGCGAATGCGGCGACGGAGCAGAATCTGGTGAACCAAGCCATCGCGAACCGCCTTGGGGCCGTCGCGCAGCAGCTCTCCGGCTCACTGTCGAATCAGGCGGGCGACATCCGCATCATCGCCGAGGAGTCGAGCAACTCGCTGCTCATTCGCGCGACCGAGTCGGACTATCAGCTCGTGCAGCAGATCATCAGCGGCGTCGATCTTCGTCCACTCCAGGTGCTCATCGAAGTCACGATCGCGGAAGTTCAGCGCACGCATGACCTCGACCTCGGCGTTTCCGGAACCGCGAAGCGGATTCCGAAGGGCAAGACGGCGGCGGACGTCACGGCGACGGCTCCGTCGCAGTCGAACGCGCGCGACTTCATTCTTCAGCTCACCGGCGGCCACGGCACGATCAACTACGACGTCGCGATCAACGCGCTGCAGGAGCGCGGCGACGTCAAAGTCTTGTCGCTCCCGGTGATCATCGCGCAGAACAATCGACAGGCGACGCTCAATGTCGGCTCGTCGCGCCCGTTCGTGCAGATCTCGCAGACGGTGCCGAACGATCCGACCGGGCGAGTGCAGACGGTGCAGTACATCGACGTCGGCACCGTGTTGACGATCACGCCGACGATCAATCCCGACGGCTACGTGAACCTCGTCGTGTCGCAGACGGACAACAGCGCGACGAATCAGGTGCAGTTCGACGCGCCGATCATCAACAAGCGCGAAGCGACGACACAGATCTTCATTCGCGACGGACAGACAACGGTCATCGGCGGTCTTGCCGGCAAGACGCACAGCACTGACGTCTCCGGCATCCCGTTCTTGAGCCGCATTCCGCTCATCGGACCGCTGCTCTTCGGCAACACGACGATCAACGACGAGACGACGGAGCTCTATCTCTTCCTCACGCCGCACGTCATCACGAGCGATGCGGACATCGACAAGCTGCGCGAGGCGGTGAAGGGCGGTAGCGATCTGTTGAAGGACGTCAACGTCGAGCCGCGCATCGTTCCGAAGACCGACACGCTGCCGCCGCTGCGCCGAGATACGACGATTCGCCGCGACACGACGCGTCGTCCGCCCGCGGACTCGATGCAGACGCTGCGTCGTCGTCCGCCGGCCGATTCGCTGAATCGCCCGGACACGTCGGGCATTCCGATTCGTCTCGAGCCAATCACGCCTCCGCCGGCGCGTCGCTGATGGCAATCGCTGATCGTCCGGACATCGAACACTCCGCGACCGAGCTGCTCGAGGTCGAGCGGCTGACGACCGCGCTGTCGGCCGATTGGCTCGAGCAGTACGGCGTTTTGCCGCTGCGGCTCGACGGCGACAACCTCGTCGTCGGGACGTGGCTCGAGCAGGTCGAACCGCTCGCGCTCGACGATCTTCGATTGCTGTTTGGCGCGCACGTCACCGTCGAGCGATTCAGTGATCACGATCTGCGTACGGCGATTCGTCGCATCTACGCCCCGGAAGCGGCGACCGCGGAGGGGGTGATCGCCGGCATGACCGGCGAGGCGCGAGCGATCGACGTCGACGAGATTCCGCTCGACGACCTTCTGCATCTCGCGAACGAAGCGCCGGTCGTTCGGCTCGTGAATCTGCTGTTGATCGAAGCGCTCGATGCGCGCGCGTCGGACGTGCACCTCGAGGGCTATCAGGACGGGCTGCGCGTTCGCTATCGCATCGACGGTGTCCTTCAGAACGCGCCGTCGCCGCCGCCACATCTCACGGCCGCGATCATCAGTCGTTTGAAGATCATGGCGGAGCTCGACATCGCCGAACGGAGGTTGCCGCAAGACGGCCGCATTCGGCTGCGGATGCTGAATCGTCAGGTCGACGTTCGTGTATCGACGGTTCCAACGCTGCGTGGCGAGAGCGTAGTCCTCCGATTGCTCGACAAGGAGCGCGGCCGCATTTCGCTCCCCGAGCTCGGAATGGCGGAAGACTCGCTCGAGCTGTTCAGCGAAGTCGTATCGCGTCCACACGGCATCGTGCTCGTGACTGGCCCGACCGGGTCCGGTAAGACGACGACGCTGTACGCGGCCGTCGAGATGATCCGAACCGGCCGCGAGAAAATTCTGACGGTCGAAGACCCGGTCGAATACGAGCTTGCCGGCGTGCCGCAGGTTCCGGTGAACGAGAAAGTCGGAATGACTTTCGCCGGCGCATTGCGCGCGCTGCTCCGTCAGGACCCGGACATCATTCTCGTCGGCGAAATCCGCGACGGTGAGACGGCGCAGATCGCGACGCAGGCCTCTCTCACGGGTCACCTCGTGCTCTCCACCCTGCACACGAACGACGCGCCCACAGCCCTCACGCGTCTTCTCGATCTCGACGTCGCCGCGTACCTCGTCGCGAGCACGGTCGACGCCGTCCTCGCCCAGCGACTCGTGCGCGTGATTTGCAAGAACTGTAAAATCGAAACGACGCCCGACGCCGCGACGAAACGTCGCATCGACGTCGAAGGTCTCGACTTGACGCATGTGTGGAAGGGCCAAGGGTGCGAAGAATGCCGCGGCACGGGTTTCCGCGGCCGTACCGGCATCTACGAGCTGCTCGTGATGGACAACGATCTCCGTCTCGAGGTGCAGCGCCGCCGCGGTTCCGAAGAGCTTCGCGCGATGGCGATCGCGAAAGGAATGCGAACGCTCCGCGACGACGGCCTCCGCGCCGCGCGCAATGGAGTGACGACGGTCGACGAGGTGCTGCGGGTCGCCCGAGCGTAGCAGCAATTAGCGTTTGCTAATAACATGCTCGGCACCATCCCGGGTGACGAATATCACGGATGAGGCGCACGCGGATTGCGTAGCGACTGCCTGATATCCCGCACGCCGTACGTCTCACCAGCAGCAGCGAGGTCAGGTACAATGAAGCAAACCATCATGGTTGCGGCCGCCATCTCTCTTGCGGCAGCAGTCACTGCGTCCGCACAGGACACCAGTCGTGTGAAGCCAAAGGATTCGACCAAAGTCACGGTCACGACGGTAACGTCGAACGGCGACGTCACGGACACGACGAAAGCCGAGTGGTGGGTCCCGAGCGGAGCCGTCTGCTCGACGGTCGATGTGAACGCCGCGAAGGCTATCCCGGTCAAGAGCGATCTCTACAAAGCAGATGCCGGAATGATTTCGCCCGACTCGGCGAAGATCGTCGCGCTCTGCGCAGTCCCGGGCCAGATCGGGTCAGGCAAGATGGAAATGGCGGATGGAAGAACGACCTACAAGATCGACATCATCCCGAACGACAAGAAGACACATACGGATGTCGTCGTCGATGCGAACACCGGTGCGGTGCTCTACTCGAAGCAGTTCGGCGGTCTCCGCGGTCTCGCCGGTTGGGTTCGCGAGAGCGCGCAGCACAAGATGAACAAGAAGCCGCCCACAGATACTTTGACGACCACAAAGTCGACAACGGTCAAGACGAGCACAACGACGGTCAAGCCGCCGGTTTGATCCGCAATTTCGTTTCGGTAGTCACCCCGGGCGAAGTTCGGCAGTTACATCCCGAGCGAAGTTCGGTAATCACATCCCGAGCGAAGTTCGGTAATCACATCCCGAGCGAAGTTCGGTAATCACATCCCGAGCGAAGTTCTGTAGTCATCCCGAGCGAAGCGAGGGATCGCCGTCCCGCCGGCAGTTAAACTGCCCCGCGTTGATAGCGATCCCTCGCTTCGCTCGGGATGACTACTGAGGCCAGGATGACTACTGAGGCCAGGATGACTACTGAGGTAAGACTCTGAGCCGCTCGGCAGAAGCTCTCCCGTACGCGAAATAGATCACGAGCCCAGCTACGAGCCACACGACCAAGCGGATCCACGTCGTCAGCGGCAGGCCGAACATCTGCGCAAGACAAATCGCAGCACCGAGTAGCGGGACCCACGGCATCCACGGCGTCTTGAACGGTCGCTTCGCCTTGGGATCCGTTTGACGCAGCCGCCACACGCCGAGCGAAACCATCACGAATGCGAGCAGCGTTCCCATCGACGTGAGCTGCGTGAGCGTCGCGATCGGAAGCGAACCGGCGACAGCCGCGACGACGATGCCCGTGACGATCGTCGTCACGTACGGCGTTCGAAATTTCTTATGAATCTTCCCGAATAGCGGCGGCAACAGACCGTCACGCGCCATCGAGTAGAAAATTCGCGGTTGGCCGAGCAGCATGACGAGCATCGTGCTCGAAAGGCCGGCGATTGCGCCGAGTTTGATGACCGGTCGCAGCCACGTCAGTCCCGTCGAGTCGACGCCGAGTGCGATCGGCGCCGGGACGTTCAACCTGTCGTACTTCACGATGCCGGTGAGAACCAGGGCCACCGCGATGTAGAGAATCGTGCAGACGACCAGCGAGATCAGAATCCCTCGCGGCATGTCGCGCTGCGGATTGCGCGCTTCCTGCGCCGCCGTCGATACCGCGTCGAATCCGATGAAGGCGAAGAAGATCACGCCCGCGCCGCGCAACACGCCGCTCCAACCAAATGCGCCGAACGTCCCAGTGTTCGGTGGAATGAACGGATGCCAATTCGCCGTGTTGATGTACGCGGCGCCGAAGCCGACGAACAACAACAGCACGAACACCTTGACGACGACAATCACGGTGTTGAAGCCCGCGGATTCTTTGATCCCGACGACGAGAATCGCCGAGACGATCAGTACGATGACCGCGGCCGGAACATTGAAGACGCCGGTGACCGTGCTTCCATCAGGCAGCGCAACCATGGAACCTGGTGGTCCCGACAACGCAGCGGGGAAGTGAATGCCCATGTCCTGCAGAATGCTGACGAAATTTCCCGACCACCCGACTGCAATCGTCGCCGCGCCGAGCGCGTACTCGAGCACGAGATCCCATCCGATGATCCACGCGAACAGCTCGCCGAGCGTCGCGTAAGCATACGTGTATGCGCTGCCGGCGACCGGGATCATGCTCGCGAACTCGGCGTAGCAGAGTCCAGCGAACGCGCATCCGACCGCGGCGATGAGCATCGATATCACGAGCGCAGGGCCGGCGAACTGCGCGGCCGCGGTGCCGGTGATGACGAAGATTCCGGCGCCGATGATGGCGCCGATGCCGAGCGTCGTCAGCGTGAACGGCCCGAGCGTTCGTCGAAGGGTGTCGGTGTGCGCTTCGGCGGTGAGCTCGTCGACGGATTTTCGTGTGAAGAGTCCCATGAGCGAACGCGAAAGGGTGAGTCCAGCAGCGACGCTCTCACGATGTGCAATCGAGATCGCCGCCGGGTTCGAACCGCGTTCGGCAACCGTGGGCACTCTGTCAGAACCTTGTCAGAGGCCCAGTCATTGAGCGTTGCACACCATTGTTCGGGACCGCGCACTAGCCCAGTTTCTGTCTATGGCGGCCTCTCCCATGCGGACCAGTCGTCCGCGCTCGCACGCGATGCTTCTCGCGGCGCTGCTCGTCTGCACACTGGGTCTCGCGACAATGCTCGCGTACGAAGCGCACGACGCGGCGCGCTCGCACCGGGCGACGGCCGAGCGTGCCCTCCATGACTATGCGGGCGTTGCGGCATGGGAGCTGGTCGCAGGCGTCAACGAGGCGGTTCAATCTGCGCTCGGCGGCGCGCTGGCTCCGATGACGCGCGCGCGGGCATCGTCTCCGTACGAGCTGCTCCCCGCGCCCGCCGTGTTGGTCGCGAGCGCAAACAATGTTTTGCGATGCGCGAACCCCGCGGGCGATTCGGCGCGATTCTATTTCAAGCTCGACTTTCGCGATAGCGTTCTTGCGACCACAGGCGCAGCGATTTCTCCCGCGATGCGTCGCTGGGTTGCCGACACGATCATGTCGCACGGCCGACACGCCTACAAGCCGGACTGGGGCTACGCGATCGTCCTCGGCGGGCCGAAGGGGGAACAGCGATCCGCGCTGACGTACGCCGTGAAGTACGCCGAGCATGGCGCGCCGATCGCGGCGTTCGGTTTCCGGACGTGTCCGGACATCATCGGCCCCGAGCTGATTCGAAGCGTCATCACACGTCGTTCGTTGCTGCCGGCGTCCGTGACGTCGACCGCGAACAACGATTCGATCGTCAACATTCTCGTTCGCGACAACAACGGATTGCCGATCTACCAGTCGCCAAACGCCCAGCCGTCGCCCTACTCGGCGGACGTTCCGCTCGAGCAGGTTGGCGGACTCACGGCTCGCGCGACGATTCGGCCGCACGCGGTCGAGCTACTCGCGTTCGGCGCACTGCCCGAATCACGCGTTCCAATCCTCGTCGGGTTGTTGACGCTCACGGCAGCGTTGGTCGTCGTGACCATCATGCAGCTCAAGCGCGAGCACGAGCTGTCGCGGTTGCGGTCGGACTTCATCTCGAGTGTCTCGCACGAGCTTCGCACGCCGCTCTCGCAAATTCTCCTCTTTGCGGAAACGCTGAACCTCGGCCGCGTTCGTACGGAAGAAGAGCGCCACTCCGCGACCGACGTCATCGTGCAGGAAGGGCGGCGATTGATGCACCTCGTCGAGAACATTCTGCATTTCTCGAGAGCGGAGCGTCGCATGACGCGGCTTGGTCCGGAGCCGCTGGATCTGAGCGGTGCGGTACAGACGATTGTCGATGACTGGCGTCCCCTCGCGGATGCCGCGGATGTTCGCGTCGAAACAAAGTTTGGCGTCGACGTCCATGCGATCGCCGATCGAAGTGCGTTGCGCCAGATGGTTCTCAACCTGCTCGACAACGCCGTGAAGTACGGACCGGCCGGGCAGACAGTGACGATCAGCACGATCGCCTCGAATGGCCGAGCGCGAGTTTGTGTCGATGACGAGGGACAGGGAATTCCGCCGCGCGAGCGCGAGCGCGTGTGGGGGTCGTTCTATCGACTCGATCGGGATGCGAACTCGGCGGTCGCCGGAAGCGGAATCGGGCTGTACGTCGTTCGCGAGCTCGCGAGACTGCACGGCGGTGACGCGTGGGTGGAAGATGCAGCGAGCGGCGGCGCGCGATTCGTCATCGAGTTGAATGCTGCAGACCGGGCGCACGGCTTTACCGACGAACACGTCGCGATCGCGGCAGAGCAGCAACCGGGTCGCACGCTGGAGCCGACGTCGTGACGCGAATTCTCGTGATCGAAGACAATCGCAACCTCGCGACAGGACTTCGCAACAATCTCGAGATTGAAGGTTACGAGGTCGAGATCGCGGCCGACGGCACGAGCGGTCTTACGCTCGCTCGCTCGATGGAGCCGGATCTCATCATTCTCGATCTCATGTTGCCGGGAATGGATGGATATCGCGTTCTGCGTACGTTGCGCGATGATGGCGTGGACATTCCAGTTCTCATATTGAGCGCGCGCGGCGAAGAGACGGACAAGGTCCTCGGCTTCCATCTCGGCGCGGATGACTACGTCGCGAAACCGTTCGGTCTACTGGAGCTCCTCGCGCGCGTCGACGCGCTGTTGCGTCGCGCGGCGACGGGCCGGGTGAAGAACAAGCTTGCCGCACCGGTGAGCTTCGGTGACGTGCAAGTCGATCCGGGCACGCACACGGTGAGGCGTGCTGGCGAGGCCGTGACGTTGCGTCCGAAGGAGTACGATCTCCTCGTCGCGCTGCTGCAGCGTCGCGGACAGGTTGCCTCGAGATCGGAGCTACTCGAGGAGGTCTGGGGCTACTCGGGCGAGGTCTACTCCCGGACGGTCGACACGCACGTCGCGGAGCTCCGACGCAAACTCGAAGACAATGCGGCGGAACCGAAACACATTCTCACGGTTCGGAAGACTGGCTATCGGATTCGGGTCTAGATCCGGTACAGTTCGGCAGCGCGCGACACGCCATCTATTCGTAGCGCAACGATTCGATCGGATCGAGCCGCGCCGCTCTACGTGCGGGTAGGACGCCGAACACGAGCCCAATTCCCACCGACACGATCACCGCGGCAAGCGTGATCTCGATCGGCGTCGCGGCATGGATGTTCATCGCGAGACTCGCGACTCTGCCAAGTACGAGTCCGATGACGATCCCAATGACGCCGCCGGTGCCGGTCAACGCGGCCGCTTCGATGAGAAATTGCTGAAGGATGTCGCGGCGGGTTGCCCCAACCGCTTTACGAATGCCGATTTCGCGCGTTCGGTCGGTGACGGAAATCATCATCACGGCCATCACGCCGATTCCTCCAACGAGCAGCGCGACCGACGACAACGCGATCATCACGAGGAAGAACACACCGCTGATCTTGTTGAACGTGTCGAGAATCTGATCCTGCGTCACCATGTCGAAGCTGTTGTGATCTCCTGGGCGTAACCGGCGCGACTCACGCAGCGCGATCGTGACTGCTTCTTGCGCGTCGTCGACCGTGACGTTCGGACGCGGCTTCACCGGGATGAACAGGGCGTTCGTCTTGTCGATCGTGAACTGACGGTCCATCGTGCGATACGGCATGATGCCGTGCGTCGCCTGACCCGGCGGCTGAAAGATGTTCGCCGCTTCCTGATAGATCCCGACGACTCGGAAGGGCCGACCGCCGACGCGCACCCATTTGTCGAGCGGTTGGATCGCGCCGAACAACTTCTTCGCGACATCCACCGACAACACGATCACCGGTGCGGCGCCGAGCTGCTCCGACTGCGTGAACCAGCGACCGTCCGCGAGCTCGCCGCCGTAAATCTCGGAGTAGCCCTGATCCGCGCCGAAGATGACGCCGGTGTTCGTGTGCTCACCTTCATACTCGGTCTTGTTCTGGATCTGCCCCCAGACCGACGCGTATTTGATCTCCGGCAGTTTAGCGATGATCTCCGCGTCCTCCGGCGTGAGGTCCGGCCGATTGCGAATCCACGCCGGCACGTCTTGCGGGTTCACCGGCGTCTGTGAGAACGCCTTCATCACATAGAAGGTCGTCGGGCCCGCGATCTCGATCGTCGCGACGATCTGATCGCGCACGCCCGACACGATCGTCGCCATCGCCATCACTGTCGACACGCCGAGCACGACGCCGAGTATCGTCAGGGCCGAACGTCCCTTCGCCGACGCGAGCGACGCGGTCGCCGATCCGACGTTCTCACGAAACTGGTCGCCGAGTCGAAACCTCGAGCGAAGGGGGCGCATCAGTCGGCTCTCATCGCGGCGATCGGATCGAGCTGCGCCGCGCGAGACGCGGGATAGACGCCGAACACAACGCCGACGCCGGCGCCCAGCGTCAGCGCGACTGCGATCGACCAGGTCGTGACGCGTGCCGGAAGTGGCGAGGCCATCGCAATCGCGCCGGCGAACGCCCAACCGCTCAATGCTCCGAGCGCACCGCCAATCACGGCCAGCATCACGGACTCGGCGAGAAATTGTCGAAGAATGTCCGTTCTCCGTGCACCGACGGATTTTCGCAGCCCGATCTCGTGCGTTCGCTCGCGCACCGACATCAGCATGATGTTCATGATGACGATCCCGCCGACGACGATTCCAATCGCGACCATGGCCGGGACGACCGTGAACAGGACCTGCGTGAGCTGCTTCCAGAAGTTCACGAGCGCGTCCGCGGTCTCCACCGCAAAATTGTCAGGCTCCCCCGGCCGCAGCCGGTGCGCGACGCGCATCGCTTCCTCGGCGTGCGCCATTCCCGGCGCGACCGTCTCAGCCGTCGGCATCTTCACGGAGATCGTCGTCGTTTGCCGCCGTCCGTACATCGATTCGAAGGTCGTGATCGGCATCATGACGAATCCGTCGAACGATTGACCGAGCACTTTGCCCTTCGCGCTGATGGTTCCGATGATCGTAACGGGGATCCCGTGGACGTGAATCGATTCGCCGACCGGATTGCGTCCGTCGAACAGCTTGTCGGTGATATCGGCGCCGACGACGGCGACAAGTCTTCGCTCGCGGACGTCGATCTCGGTCATCGGCTCGCCGTACGCAAACTTGTAGTCCTGAATTTGCTGATACTCCGGCGTGACGCCGTACACCTGAACGGAGCCCAGTGTCTTGTCGCGGAAGACAACGTCGCTGCGCGGCGTCGGAAAGCCCGACTGCACTGCGATCGCCTGCGCTTCGGGGAGCGCGTTCCGAACGACTTCGGCGTCGAGATCCGTGATCTTCGGACGACGCTGCATGCGCAGCCAATCGGCATCCTCGATGAGGCCGATGTTGATCGGCAGCCGGCGGATCTGAAACGTGTTCGATCCGATCAGCGCGTCGGCGATGTTCTCCTTCACGTATGCGTTCATCCCCTGAATCACCGCGACGACGGCGACCAAAAACGCGACGCTCACGATGATGCCGAGCAGCGTAAAAAACGAGCGAAGCTTGTTCGCTCGAATCTGCGTCGCAGCCGTGAGGAGAATGTCGCCGAAGCGCATTTCAGCGGAGACGAGGAAGGACTTGCCGAGTGATCAATGACAGGACGCCCCTCCCGCTTCGGAGTGCATCCGCGCATCGTTGGAGCATGCCACCACTCTCTCATCTGAAGATAGCTCGCGGCGCCATGGTATTGGCGCTCGCTTCGCCACCGAGCCTCCTCGTCGCACAGCAGCAGGTCGACGTCCTCATTCGCGGCGGTTCGGTCATCGACGGCTCCGGAGCCGCGGCACGCAACGCCGACGTCGGCATTCGCGGCGACAAGATTACCTTCGTCGGCGATGCGACGGCGAATCGCGTCACGGGCACGAAGACGATCGACGCGAGAGGCCTCATCGTCGCGCCCGGATTCATCGATCCACATACGCATACCGAGAGCGATCTCTCGAGCCCCGCACCGGCGCGCCACGGCAACGTCGCCTACCTGATGCAAGGCGTCACGACCGTCATCACGAACAACGACGGCGGCGGCAATGTGAAGATCGGCCAGACGCTGGGCGCGTGGGAAAAGAATGGCATCGGCACCAACGCCGCGGTGTATATCGGACAAGGTTCAGTGCGCGGTGCCGTCATGGGAATGTCCGACGCGAAGCCGACGCCCGCGCAGATCGACTCGATGAAGGCGATTGTGAAGCGCGGGATGGACGACGGTGCGATCGGCATGTCGACGGGACTCTATTACGCGCCCGGGAGCTACTCGTCGACAGAAGAAGTGATCGAGCTCGCGAAGGTCGCCGCCGCGCAGGGCGGCCGCTACGACTCACACATTCGCGACGAGAGCTCGTACACGATCGGCCTGATCGGATCGGTGAACGAGGTCATTCGCATCGGCCGCGAAGCGAAGATGCCCGTTCACATCTCTCATATCAAAGCCCTCGGCGCCGATGTTTGGGGGCAAGCGGATACCGTCATCAAGTTGATGAAGAAGGCCCGCGCCGACGGCATCGACATCACGGCGAGTCAGTATCCGTACACGGCGTCTGGAACGTCGGTCGGCGCATCGCTCCTGCCGCGATGGGCGGAAGCCGGCGGCAACGACTCACTGCGCGCACGCATCAACAATCCGGAGATCCGCGCTCGGCTCGTGAAGGAGATGGAGGAGAATCTTCGTCGCCGCGGTGGGGCGAACACACTGCTCATGACGTCCACGAAGGACGCGTCGATCCTCGGCAAGCGTCTGGATCAGATCGCGCGCGAACGGAAGACGACGCCGATCGAGGCGGCAATTCAGATCATACTCAACGGCGGTTCATCGGTCGCATCGTTCAACATGAACGAGAAGGACATCGAGAAGTTCATGGTGCAGGACTTCATCTACACCGACTCCGACGGCAGCGACGGACATCCACGGAAGTACGGAACGTTCCCGAAGCTCATTCACGAGTACGTCGAAGAGAAGCACGTATTGACCATGCCCAAGGCGATCGAGCGCAGCAGCTCCGGGCCGGCGAAGGCGCTCGGCATCAAGGAGCGCGGCAGCTTGACGCCAGGCTATTTCGCGGACGTCATCGTGTTCGATCCGAAGACGATCGCGGACAAGTCCACGTACGAGCAGCCGACGCTGCTCGCGGTCGGAATGCGCTACGTGTTCGTCAACGGCGTGTTGGCGGTCGACGACGGCAAATACACTGGGTCGACGTCCGGAAAAGTGCTTCGTAGACGATAGTCCGTCATGCTGCAGCGACCGTCCGGGAGTCGGATGCCGCTTAGCGGGCCGAGTCTCTGACCGGGAGGTTCTGAACGACGGTCATGTTGTAGATTCCGACATGGCCGCTCCTTCCATGCCTCCGACCCAGCCGTTCGGTACGTTCTTCGTACCAGGCCCCACCGAGATTCGCCCCGAAATTCTCGCCCAGATGACTCGACCGATGATGGGGCATCGCGGCCGAGCGTTCGAAGCGATGTTCGCGCGCATCGAGGCAGGGTTGCGCGACACCCTGCTCACGGCGCGCCCGGTGTACGTCGGCGCAACGTCAGCGACCGGGTTCATGGAGATGGCGGTCCGTAACACGCCTGAAGGCGATTTCCTCGCGCTCGTCAACGGCGCTTTCTCCGAACGCTTCGCGAAAGTCGCCGAGTCGTGCGAGCGCCGCGTCGACCGCGTCGAGGTCCCGTGGGGGACGACCTACGACTTCAACGCCGTCGAATCAGCGCTCGCGAAAAAGAAATACGTCGCCGTTACAGTCGCGCATTCGGAGACATCGACCGGTGTACTCACCGACGTCCGCACCGTCGCCGAGCTCGCGCACAAGCACGGCGCGATTTGTATCGTCGACAGCGTGTCGGGCGCGGGCGGCGCCGAGCTGACGATCGACGGCTGGGGAATCGACTTCTTCCTCACCGGTTCACAGAAAGCGCTCGCGTTGCCGGCTGGTCTCGCGTTCGCGGTCGCCTCGGCGGATTTCGTCGAGCGTGCTAAGAAAGTTAGAAATAGAGGATTCTATTTCGATGTTGTTGAATACGACAACTACGCCGAGAAGAATCAGACGCCGAGCACTCCGGCGACATCGCTGCTGTATGCGCTCGAAGCGCAGATGGGCGACATCGGCCGCGAAGGCATCGAGCGGCGGTGGGATCGACACATCGCCATGCGCGACGCGACCATCGAGTGGATCGACGGCATGCCGCGCCGCCGCGGCGTCGAGCTCAGTGTGATGGCGCCGGAAGGATCACGGTCGCCGACGGTCACCGTGGTCGTTCTGCCGTCGAACATCAAAGGACCGGAGCTCTCCGACGCGATCAAAGCACGCGGGTATACCGTCGGCGGCGGATACGGCAAACTAAAGGACACGACGATCCGCATCGGCCACATGGGCGATCATTCGCTCGAGGGCATTCGGCGGCTCCTCCACGTCTGCGAATCGGTCATCACCGAGATGGCGGAACGCCGACGGTTCGTTCGCGTGTGACGAGCAGCGCCTCCTCGGCGGCGTGCGGGACCTAAACAGCGTACCACCCCGCGCGCCGGGGAGACAATCCTGTGACCGGTTGGTACGGCCTCAAGAAGGGCCTCGCGGCCGCTTTGCGAGCTACGTCCTGCCGGTGTTGGCCTTCCTCGGGCTCGCCGAGGTCGAGAACAATCCGCGCAGCAACCGCATGCGGGCGCTCTAAGCGAAGGAACGTCATTTGCCGGCGGGATCAAACCCGCCGGTCCGGCGTATGGAGTGCCGGCGACACAACAGGGATGTTCGACGCCGCGTAGCTCTAATGAACACGTGCCCGACTGCAAATGACGTCGCTGGGCAACAGTCGATGGTCGGCCGTCCGGTCCCATGCAATTCGTTACTTGGGAGCCGTGGCCCTCACTGCGTTGGGATATCTGGTCGCCGAGCTGTTCGAGCGCGTCGGCGGCGTTCCCGACGCAATGATTTTCGCGGCGACCATCGCGATCACCGCCCGTTTCTTCGGCATCGGGCCGAGTCTCTTCGCGAGCGCGCTGTCGATCGTCGCGATCGACTACACGATTCTCGCGCCGCTTCACAAGCTCGAGTTCAATCATCCTGAAGAGAGCGCTGACCTCTTCGTGTTCCTTGTCCTGTCGCTGGTCATCAGCGGCACGACGCACTCGTTGCGTGTCGCACGAGCGGGCGCTGAACAGCTAGCGTCGCGCGCGACGCGGTTGCTCGACGTCACGACGCGACTCGCGGAAGCCGAGCTCCCCGCCGACGTCGCACGCGTGATGATCGGACCGGGACTCGAAGTCGCGGAAGCGGTGACGGGAATGATCGGCATCGTCAGCGGCAACGAGCTTCGCGTCATCGAGCGTCGAACGACGAGGAGACTAGGTTCGCTGACGCCGACGCTCGCGCTCGACGCGGACACTCCGCTCGCCGAAGCGATGCGACGCCGAGAGCCGGTGTGGCTGGAGTCGCGCGAACAGTTTCGTCGGCAATTCCCGACAGCGCATGAGCGTTTGCTATCGGACAACGAAGCGAGCGCCTTTCTCGCGATGCCGCTCATGCACGGCGACGAGCTCGTTGGCGGATTGGTGCTCGGCTTCCGTGCGTCGTCGGCGTTTGGCGCGACGGATCAAGCGTTCGCGCGACTGCTCGCACAGTCCGCGGGGAGTGCGCTCGCGCGCGCGTGCACGCTCGAGCGTGAGCGTGACGGCCGACTCGAGGCCGAAACGATGGCGCGGGCGCGACAGGACGTCCTCGGCGTCGTCGCGCACGATCTGCGCAACCCGCTCGGCGTCGTGAGCTCGACCGTGCAGATGCTCGCGGAGCTCGAGCTGCCCGCGCAGGAGCGCACGAAACTGCTCGGCGCGGGGAAGCGCGCGGTCACTCAGATGAACCGACTGATCGGCGATCTGCTCGACATCGTCCGGATCGACTCAGGGCGTTTGATGCTCGAGATCGAGGACCTCGCGGTTGCGACCGTAATCGCGCACGCCGAGGAGAACGTCCAGCATCTCGCGGACGAGCGAAACATTGCGCTGACGGTCGAGCAAAAGGATCCCGAGCTTCACGCCTACATGGACCGCAGTCGTCTCGTGCAGGTACTCGGCAACTTGCTGGGGAACGCGATCAAGTTCACGCAGCCGGGGGGAAACGTCACGCTTCGCTCGTGGCGCGATGGCGTCGATGCCGTATTCGAGGTCTCTGATGACGGACCGGGAATCTCGGCGACGGACCGCGAGCATCTTTTCGACAAGTACTGGCAGGCACGTTCGACCGACCGTCGTGGCGTCGGACTTGGGCTGGCGATCTCGCGCGGTATAGTCGAGGCTCATGGCGGGCGATTGTGGGTCGAGAGCGAAGTCGGTGTCGGAAGCCAGTTCTTTTTCACTATTCCCGCGATCCCGGCGCTCGTGCATGGCTTCACGGCGCATCGCGAAGCTGCTATATCCAAGCGCGCGTAGATCC
>Ga0070683_100000286_pt1 | contig 34774 bp, 29 predicted proteins | sample KBSC713LmetaG_FD_64662 | JGI IMG/M metagenome (GOLD analysis project Ga0070683, IMG submission 64662) | Corn rhizosphere microbial communities from Kellogg Biological Station, Michigan, USA - KBS C7.1-3L metaG | ecosystem: Host-associated > Plants > Roots > Rhizosphere ... | reverse complement strand
GATTTTTCTCCGGCGGCAATGGATCCTGAATCTGTAGCAATGGCATCATTTGAAGATGCCCCCGGCTGGCAGGAGTTTAAATAACAAAGAAGCGAAAGAAGAATGAAACTACGGGAGATTTTTTTCGCCATGGATTTTTTAATAAACTGACTATTCACTTATGATCTCCTTTGTGTCCGTTGTGATTCTTTGTGGCCTTTATGACCCTAATTTATCGATGAAGGAAGGTCACGAAGTGCACAAAGAATCCACAAAGAACACTACGCATTAAAATTAAGTTGGGCTTATATATTCGGAAATCCACTTCGATAATTTTATGCTGCATTTACAACTTCAATTCTCCCCAACCTTTCCTGTATTCTCGTTTTATAAATTGATTCGCGGCTTCAAAATTGGTGATCCTCATATTTTCACCATCCCATTGATAAGCAAAATATCTTCCCGGCGTTTCGATGTCCTGCATCTCGCCATATACAGGGTCTTTTCTTTTTGTTGTTTTACGAAGATTGAAGCTGCGCAATAACAGATTGCCCATTAACACTGTTTCAGTCAGCGGCCCGGCATATCCTTCAAAAGGCGAATCCACTTCGGCGTTTCCATAACCTGCGATGGAGGCATCAACCCATTGCCACCAGTGGCCATCCATATCGCCTTCGATCCTTGGATATTTTTTTGGAACATTTACATCTTTGTTCAATGAAAGAGGTAATAACCTTGGGTGACTTCCGCCCCACCCGCACGAAACCTTTCCCTTTGTTCCAATAAACAAACTGCCTCCTTCAAAATCGTTTTCCTGTGGTATGTCTGCCAACGCTTCGTTCATGTTTACATCAGGATCCAGTTCATCCGGACGATCAGGTACAATGCCGCCATCCATCCAGTATAACTTCAACTCACGACCATCCTTTAATGTGAATTTATAACGTAGCTTACTCGAAGGAGGAATGCTTTCAGGATAGTCTGCTTCCTTAAATATCCCCGAATAAACTGTTGTCGCATCACACGTAACCTCGGTTGGATAACCAAGCTGCAATAATTTAAACGCAGGACCAATGATATGACAAGCCATATCCCCAAGTGCTCCTGTTCCAAATCGCCACCATCCGCGCCAGTTAAACGGAACAAGATTATCGATATAATCAACATACTGCGCAGTGCCCAGCCACAGATCCCACTTCAATTCTTTAGGAACGGGCGGATGTTGTTTGGGCCACGGAATTCCCTGGGGCCACACAGGGCGATTGGTCCAGTTGTACACAGTATGTATATCACCGATCAATCCTGCTTCAAACCACTCTCTCATTGTACGCATGCCTTCACAAGATGCACCCTGGTCACCCATTTGTGTAACTACTTTATACTTAGCCGCGGCTTGCGTTAGAATACGCGCCTCGTAAATATCATGCGTCAATGGTTTTTGCAAATACAAATGCTTTTTTAATTGCATGGCACTTAAACCAACGATAGCATGATTGTGATCGGGTATCGCAACTGTTACTGCATCAAAATTTTTCTGCTCTTTGTCAAACATCTGTCTCCAGTCGTAATAAAATTTTGCCTTCGGCAGTTCCTTACGACGCGGTGCAGCCATCCGGTCATCCACATCGCATAGAAATGCAACGACAGCGTTTTTCTTTGGAGCGTTAACATAATGGTGAATATCATTTTCAGCCTCGCCACCACAACCAACTGCAGCGATGTAAAGCTTATCACTTGGTGCCACGAACCCTTTGCCCAGGACATGCCGGGGGACAATATAAAAACCCGCCGCTGTTAAAGCTGTATTTTTTATAAACTCACCACGACCTATTTTCTTTTCCGAAATTTTATTTTTTTCGTTTTCCATAATGACAAAATGAAAATGTTTTCAAAGAATTTTATGATACAGCTTCACATCTGTTATCATCGCCTTCAACGGGCAACCGTTGCTATCGCTATTTGGTTCCAGTGAGCAAGTGACCATTGACCATTCGCCATTCACCACTCACAATTTCCTTATCTTAATATTCCTGTACCATAGCTTACCATTCTCTGTTCCCTGGAATGATATATGTCCTTTCTTAAACGTTCCGAAGCCGGGCCATTCTTTAAACTTGGTGTTTTGTATCATCTCCCGCCAGTTGTCATCCCACAAATTTGTTTCGGAAACCTTATGTCCATTTTGTATTAGCGTAAGGTGTCCGTTGTTTGAAATGATCTCATACTTGTTCCATTGCGGAGCGGCATTTACCCATTCGGTATCACATGCAACGAGATCATAAAGATCGCCTGCCCTGCATTTTAAAATTCTTCCATCATCATTGCAGGCAAGATCGGCAATCTGCATTTCGGGACCCGATTCATAAGTGTCTTTGAATTCAGGCGACTCCTGTACATAGAACATCACTCCGCTGTTTGAGCATGGCTCCATTTTCCATTCAACCGTAAAATGAAAATTTTCAAATTCCTCATCCGTAACCAGGTCAGCGAAATCTTCATAAACGCTTTGTTTATTTTTATTCAGGAAGATCATCCCATTCTGAATTTGCCAGGCCTTGCCGGGTTTGTTCTTCATATAGGAATGCCAGCCCTTCAGATCCTTTCCATTAAAAAGCAACTGCCAGCCTTCCTGCTTTTCCTTCGCGGTAAGTGTATTTTGTTGAGCAAGGAGAGTTAAACTGATGGAGAATGTAATGAGAAGTGAAAGACCAATCTTTTTATTCATATGATTATAATTTATTCTTACGAATGGTATTGCAATCGAAGCCAGAACTAAGGTAGCAAACTGAAGTGAATGAAACCTAAAATAAATTCACCCGGTTATTTAAAAAGCTTTCATAGATTGTGTATCTAATTTACTTGCCATAACGCGCTTATGAAACGAAATTACTACATCGTGGCACTCATCATGCTCACGTTCTTCGTTATTTCTTTTATCACAAATATCCTTGGATCGCTTACCCCCGATATAATCAGCGGTTTTAATCTCAATTTAACGCTGGTGGCCCTGTTGCCCTTTGCATTTTTCATTGCCTATGGCGTTATGTCCATTCCTGCGGGTATGCTCATCGAAAAATACAATGAAAAAAAAATGATGACTGCAGCATTCATTGTTGCATTTACCGGTTCACTACTCTTTGCATGGTACCCCAATTATTCTGCAGCCTTGCCTTCTCTTTTTATCATCGGCGGGGGGTTCGCCATTCTCCAAGTCGTCATCAATCCTTTGTTACGCACTGCGGGTGGTGAAGAGCATTATGCTTTTAATTCCGTATTGGCTCAACTGATATTTGGCGGCGCTTCGTTCTTAAGCCCACATGTTTATAAGTATATGGTGGGAGATTCGTCGAAACCTGGTGCAGGCAAGTCTCTTTCATTTTTTCACGGCATTGTTCCGGAAAATCTGCCTTGGGTATCCCTGTATTGGTTGTTCGCTGCGATTTGTCTACTGATGGTAATTGTGATTGCTGTTTCAAAATTTCCAAAAGTTGAATTAAAGGCTGAAGAAAAAGCAGGAGCCATTGAGACACATGTTATGCTATTCAAAAAACGGGTTGTAGTTCTGTTTTTTATTGCCATGATATGCTATGTCGGCACCGAGCAGGGCACAGCCAATTGGATATCGCAATTCCTGTCTACCTATCATGGCTATGATCCAAAAAATGAAGGTGCGGACGCCGTGGCTAATTTCTGGGGACTAATGACAGCAGGTGGTATCCTTGGTTTGATTTTACTGAAGATCATGGACAGTCGAAAGGTCCTCATTATGTTTACCATTCTTGCCCTTGTTTGTTTAACTGCAGCATTGTTTGGTTCAGCAAAAGTTTCTTTGTTCGCATTTCCTGCGGTTGGATTCTTTGCCTCTGTTATGTATCCCATTATATTTTCTTTAGCGCTGAACTCCATTAATGAACATCATGGTTCATTTTCTGGTATTCTTTGCACAGGCATTATTGGTGGTGCAATTGTTCCTTTGATCATCGGTTGGTTGGGTGATCATCTTGGACTACGAAGCGGAATGTTGTTTTTATATCTTACAATGGGATATATTTTAAGCATTGGCTTCTGGGCAAAGCCGATCATTAAAAACAAAACAATTTTTGATAAAAAAGAAGTGGCTGTCTAAATCACTAAACGACATGAAAAAACTTTTTTGCTTTTTATTGTATGTCTTTTTTAGTCATTATTTGTTTGGTCAAAACCGCGCAGAAAATTTTCGCATGATCCTGCATGATGACTGGAGAATGCAGTGTTCATTGACCAACAAAGCAACCGGGGACCAGGTGTCAAAAAAAGATTTCCCGGTGACCAGCTGGTACAAGATCACAGTCCCTTCAACTATCATCGCTGGTTTGATCGCCAATCATGAATATGACTTCGATCCTTTCTATTCACAAAATTTTGAAAAACTCGCAGATAAAAGATTGGATACTACCTGGTGGTACAGGAAAGAGTTCGCTTTGCCTGCTTCGGAAAAAAACAAAAATGTTGTTTTGAAATTGCATGGTGTCAATTATAAGGCAAATGTTTGGCTCAATGGTGTGCTGATCGCTGATTCATCTTATATAAAAGGCCCTTTTAGAATTATCGAACTTGACATAACAAAGCAAATAAATCATTCCGGGGAAAATGCGCTCGCACTTGAGATATTGCGGCCTTTCAACCCCAATAAGCATGATGGCGATCTCGCGATCGATTATGCCGACTGGATACATTATCCCCCGGATTATAATGGGGGAATTGTAAACAATGTGGAGATACTCACTTACGACCAGGTTGGAATAAGACATCCACTCGTTACGACAAAATTTGACCTGCCTTCTCTGGGTGTTGCACATCTAACCGTAGATGCCGAAGTAATTAATTACACAGACAGAGAGCAGGATGCTCTTGTAAAAGGAAAGATCAACAACGATATTCAATTCGAGCAGAAAGTCCATTTAATGCCAAATGAGAAAAAACCGGTAAGTTTTTCTCCATCCACCTTTTCTCAGCTCAATGTTAAAAATCCAAGGATCTGGTGGCCCTGGCAATATGGTAAACCGGAATTGAACAGAGTTGAAATATCAGTAATAAAGAATGGAAAAGTGAGCAACACGATCGCAGAAAATTTTGGTATCAGGCAGATCGCCTCACAACTCATAAATAATGCTTCCAGGAAATTTATTGTTAATGGGAAACCTATCATGTTGCGCGGTGCTGCCTGGTCACCCGATATTTTTCAACGTCATTCAAAGAAACGGGAAGAGCAGGAATTAAAACTTGTTCGTGATATGAACATGAATATTGTCCGCTCCGAAGGAAAATTGGAGGACGATTATTTTTATGATCTCTGCGACCAGTATGGCTTGCTTGTGATGACCGGGTGGATGTGTTGCGGTGCATGGCAATATCCGGAGAACTGGGATGCAGCAGAAAGAAAGGTTGCAATGGCATCGGACAGCAGTGTGATGTATTGGTTGAGAAATAAAGCCTGCATCATGGTTTGGCTGAACGGAAGTGATATGCCACCGCGGGATTCAACGGTCGAAGCCGATTGGCTTGCCATTGAAAATTATCTAAAATGGCCCAACCCCATCATCGGGACGGCTGATGCGAGTAAGTCGAAAGTCTCGGGATACAGCGGCGTAAAAATGAATGGCCCTTATGACTGGGTACCTCCTGTTTATTGGGAAACTGATTCAAATAAACACGGCGGTTCGTGGAGTTTTGCTACAGAAATTTCACCCGGTCCTTCCATTATGCCTTATGAAAGTCTTGTCAAGTTCATCCCAAAAGATTCTATTGGAAATACCACAAGCGACTGGCTTTATCATTGCGGCACATTTCAATTCGCCACAACCAAAATTTTTGATAGTGCTTTGGCGCAGCGGTATGGCGATCCCTCGTCGATGCAGGATTATTTAGCAAAGGCGCAGTTGCAAAACTATGAAGGGCACCGTGCCATGATGGAGGCTTATGGCCTCGATAAATACAATACGGCAACCGGGGTTGTTCAATGGATGCTCGCCAATCCATGGCCCAGTTTGATCTGGCACACCTATGATTATTATCTCTATCCTGCCGGCACGTATTTCGGAATGAAGAAATCGATGGAGCCGGTGCACGTCATGTATTCGTATAACACGAAAGATGTGAACATTATTAATTCCTACCTGCAAAAATTTTCTGGTCTTACAGCTAAAGCAGATATCTATGATATTAACGGTGCACTGAAATATTCGAACACGGTAACGACGAGTGTTGATGGAGATGGCATAAGAAAATGTTTTGCTATACCCCCGCTTACCGGTTTATCTAATGTATATTTTCTGCGGCTTAGCTTGAAGGATTCAAAACAAGAAACAAAGAGTATTAACTGGTACTGGCTGTCGCAAAAACCAGATCAATTAATGTGGAAAAAATCCAAATGGTTCTATACGCCTCAATCCCAGTTTACTGATCTTACCGGGCTAAAAGACATGCCTTCGACTACGTTGAGTGTGAATCATTCAGCGAGCAAAAAGGAAAATGAAACAATACATTCCGTCACTATTACAAATACCGGGAAGGCAGTTGCCTTCTTTGTGCATATGCGCGTATTGAGAGAGAAAAATGCAGACGATATTCTTCCTGTTATTTTCTCTGATAACTACATTTCTCTTGCACCCGGTGAAAGCAGGACCATTGAATGCAGTTACGACAACAAAGACGCAGGCAACAACACGCCGTACATCTTGATTACGGGATGGAACCTCAATATTGGAGGAAGTAAAGCGAGTGGGAATTCGGGGTTTGAGAAGTAGATTGGAGAGTTCGATCTGTTTCTACCACCTTTTCTTGTTGCCGCCGAAATTACCATTCCCCTTTTTTTCCTTTTCCCTGGCGACAGTCACAGCCATTGTACGGCCTTCGACTTCTTTATTATTCAGATTTTTCATGGCTTCATTAGCCTCCTTGTCTGACTCCATTTCGACAAAACCAAAACCACGGCTACGACCGGTTTCACGGTCTGTGATCACCTTAGCTGACGATACCGTACCATATTGAGCAAATAATTTTCTTAAGTCCTCATCTGTCGTATGAAAACTCAAATTTGAAACGTACATGTTCATAGAAATAAATTAAAAAATTAAGAAATGGCGTGATATAAGTCTGCAGAAAAAAGCAAAGAGAAACTGAACTATTACTAAAAAGCAAAAATGAAGTTAAACCATACTAAATCTTGAAGAGCTAATCACCCCATGAAGGTATATCAAATACGCGGATAAATGCATTTATTATTGAGGTGGGCGAGTCTTGGTTTTGGGGTCATTCCGTAACACTCTCGCCCGGTTTTATGTCACCGCTGGCGGGTGCGTCATTCACTGGCGACTCTACGGCTGGTGTATTATTCGTCATCACCAGTTGAAAATTATTATTCATTGTAAACTCCAGTTCATTTCTCCGCAAAAATTCGTTGGCCACCATATCCTGTTGTAATACAGTAACAAGATCTTTTGCCAGTGGCGACGCCTTTTCCGCCACCAGGGAGCGGCCATTGACCAGCATAATTGAAAAAACAAATTTCACTTTTTTCCCGCCGGCCGCCCGTTGAAAATCGCTTTTGTCCATATCTAGCGTTTGCGTCGCATTGACGGAACGTTTCAGAAGGATTCTTATAACCGGAAGATATTTATTCCACGTCTGGATGAACATGATGCTTATTTAATGAAAACCATCACTTATCATTGGAAAGCCTGGTAAACTCGGCTCCATTGAATATGCGGGCAAGGTTTACATCCCTCGTTTTTTCCCATAGCTCTATATTGGCGTTGGTCACGATGCGCCAAAAATTTTTAGACCGCAGATCCTGGTAATCATTCCCTTTAATGAACAATCCCCTGATAGTGTTTCGCTGTTTAAAATGGATGTTCAGGGGTTTGTCTGAGTTATTCCCCGACTCTACCTGCTTTTCTATTGCTTCGCTTGTCATAAACGATGTAGGCTTTTTAGATTACGCGAAGATAGCCCTTTAAAATGGAACCAGTAGATTCATTAGGTCTGTGCGGAACAAATTCTTTTTATTCGTGGTATTTGAAGTACATTTGCAGCTTGTATAAAGTGCTTTATGAACATTCCAAAATTTTCCAGTGCCCACCAATCTTTTCATGCAGAACTAAAGGCAAAGATCAGTGAGTATTTTGTAGAAGTAGGTCGCTCTACTACGGGCAATTACCAACTCTTTATCAAGGCTGTCATATTAATGGCAGGCTTTATCTCTGTCTATGTTCACCTTGTATTTTTTACACCCGCCGTAATATGGCAGGTATTTGAAAGTGCATTATTAGGATGTCTTGTAGCCGCAATTGGTTTTAACGTAATGCATGACGGAGCTCACGGCAGCTTCAGCAAATATAAATGGGTAAACCAGCTAGCGGCTTTTTCTCTAAATATACTTGGCGGTAATAGTTTTATGTGGAATATGAAGCACAACATAATTCACCATGCCTACACAAATATAGATGGCGTAGATGACGATATTGATATCCAGCCCTGGTTGCGCATGAGCAGCACACAGAAGAAATACAAAATGCACAGATACCAGCATCTATATTTCTGGGTACTTTATTCACTGTTGTATATATTCTGGGTATTTCTCCTGGATTATAAAAAGTATTTCAAAGGCAGTATCGGAAGTATGCCTGTCAAAAAAATGAAATTAAAGGATCATTTTATTTTTTGGAATTTTAAACTGGTACATTTCTTTTTATTTGTTGGCTTGCCTGTCTATATTGTGGGATTTGAATCATGGCTGATCAGTTTTCTGATCTTTACACTTGTTGCCGGTTTTGTACTGAGCTTAGTTTTTCAACTCGCACACACGGTTGAACATACTGCGTTCCCCCTGGCCAACCCCGAAACAGGAAAAATGGAAGATGAATGGGCCATTCACCAGTTAAAAACCACGGCTAATTTTGCGACAAAAAATAAGTTGATCACCTGGCTTGTAGGCGGATTAAATTTTCAGATCGAGCATCATTTATTTCCTAAAATATCTCACGTTCATTATCCGGCACTGCGCACCATCATAAAAAAGATTTGCCAGGAACACGATGTTCATTACATTGAATTTAAGAATCTGCGATTTGCTATTGCATCACATGTGGCATTTTTAAGGAAAATGGGGCGATAGAAAAGATTGGTATTAAGATATGGGGATACCAGGATATTGTCATCTTAATATCCGAATATCTAATATCCGAATATCTAAAACGCCTTCTTCTTTGCATCATTCGCTGTCTTTACCTGTTCTTCCGTTCTTCCGCCCGGCGGACAGTTATCTCTGAGGTATTTAGTGAAGAGTGAACCGAGGTGTTGGAATGTTCCTTCGCCTTCGCTGATGCTATGCGTTCGATTCGGATAACTCATCATCTGGAAAGATTTTCCATACTTCACCAATTCGTTGATGAGCATTTCAGTATTCTGGTAGTGTACATTGTCATCGCCGGTGCCATGCACAAAAAGCAAATTTCCCTTGAGGTTTTTTGCATAGGAAAGAGCAGCACCTTTTTTGTAGTTCTCCATGTTTTCCTCAGGAAGGCCCATGTAGCGTTCTGTATAAATATTGTCATACAGCAGGGAACTAGTCACCGGCGCAATGGAAATTCCAGTCTGGTATTCATCTGGGTATTGAAACATCAGGTTGAGCGTAGAAGAACCACCGCCGCTCCATCCCCAGACTGCAACGCGACTTGTATCAATATATCTCCATTTCAAGATTTCTTTGGCTCCCAAGGCCTGGTCACGGATATTGAGCTGACCGATCTTTTCGTAGATCGCTTTTCTCCATGCCCTTCCTTTAGGTGAAGGGGTACCGCGATTATCAAGGGATACTTGTATGTACCCATCCTTAGCCATATCACCATGATATAAGAAATTGTTCCCAGCGCCATATTGGTCATTTACCGTTGTAGCGGCTGGTTCGCCATAAACATAAAATACAACGGGATATTTTTTTGTGCTGTCAAAATCATTTGGCTTCACCACCCAGCCATCCATGGTCACTCCTTCCTCAGTAGTAACCTTGATAAATGACATATTGCTTTTTCCCTTGTTCTCAGGTTTTATTTTTTTGCGAATGTCATCTTCGGCCTTAAATGGTTTGTGGTTGGGGAGTGTTACCCATTCCGTCAATGGAGCTGTGTAGTAGTTCGAAAAATTATGCCTTGCGAATTTACTATTGGGAGAGATCTCGTAAATATGAGTTCCGTCTTCACCTTCGGGGGATACTCTTTCAGCCTTCCCTTTGCCATCTATTTTCGTTTTATATAAGTACTGTTGAGTGGCGTTCACAGGTGAAGCATAAAAATAAACGTAGCCCGTTTTTTCATCGATGTTCAGCAGGTCGATCACGTCGTAATCACCATTCGTGATCTTCGTTTCTTTTGTTCCGTCATGGCTGATGCGATACAGGTGTCTCCATCCATCTTTTTCGCTGAACCAGACAAATTCCTTTCCTGAAGAGATCCAGTCCCAACCTCTTACGTCGTTTCTCCATTCATTCAAAGTAGCCACCCATGCACTGTCGGTTTCTGTGTAAATCGTTTTTGTACTGCCCGTCGAAGCATTGCACAATATAATATTGCTTTCATTTTGTTTACGGTTCACTTGTTGTAAAACGATCTCGTTCAATGCTGACCATTCCATTCGAATGATATAATGTTGTGCAGGATCGCCTGGAACATCCATCCATGTTGTTTGTGCCGCATTAATATCTACCACTCCTATGCGTGCTGGCGAAGGGGGTTGTCCTACTTTCGGGTATTCAACCGGAATTACTTCGCTGTACACTGAATCCGTTGTGTTGAGCATATAATAATCACGGATCTGGTTGGCATCAATTTGCCAGTAGGCAATGGCTTTTCCGTCGGGACTCCAGCGAAAACCGTCTCTGCAAAAGAATTCTTCTTCATATACCCAGTCAAAAGTTCCGTTGATCAGTTTTTTTGTTCCCTTGTCGTCAGTAAGTTTTTTTATGTCACCGCTTGCCAGGTCTTCCACATAAATGTTGTGCTCACTCACATAAGCCACTTTACTACCATCAGGAGAAAATTTTGCAAACTGCAAAGAAGATTCGGGTCTTCCCTTTCCGAGTTGTTTTAATTCCCCCGATGAAAGGGTGAGTAACCAGTAATCACCACGAGTCGGATAGCGCCATACCTTTTTTGCATTGGTGTAGATGAGTGCTTTGCTGCCGTCAGCCGACAATTGAAAACTCCTCGGCACAATGGTTTTTCCATCCCGCAGAGCAAGCTGCTTCTTACTGAGAAATGTGTCTTTTTTTTGTGAAGGCAATTCTATTTTAAATATCTCACCTTTTTCGACCTGGTAATAAGCATTGCCGTCACTTGTCCACTTGGTAAATGGGACACCGGGTTGCGCCAGTATAATAATGAATACAAACTGAATGACCGTGATCAACACGACCTTTTTTACATCTGTCTTTAAGAGCATGTGGTAAAGCATTTATCAGGCAATAATACGGAAAGGCCGTTAGTTCGCATCTATAAAATGATAAGCGGACGTCTTAGTTTGGTTTACTTGTTATCGCGACACGAGAAAACAATAAACCTTTGATCAGGAAGAGAATTATTAATCCAATTATTTACTGCTATTTTTTTAACTTAGTACCAGTTGTAAAAAACCGGCCGATGCTGAACTATTATGATTTTGTAAAGGCCAACCCGGGAGAGTTCAAACAGTTCTCCTGTAAAGATTTATTATTCCTCATAATTGATTGTCCTCCTGATTTTACAAAAGGTGAAGATTGGTCCCAGTACAATGCTTTTATTTATGTAATTGGGGGCAATCATAAATTGTTTAACCGCGAACGTGCCTGGCATCTGCAAACTGGGTCATCTGTATTTGTTAAGAAAGGGGGACTAGGAACAGAAAAAGTAGACGAAGAGATCTTTTGCGCATTGATGTTTTATGTACCCGATGAATACCTCTGTTCATTTATCCGGGAAAATGCCGACCTGCTTCCACCGGCAGATCTGTCATCAGCCTTTAATGATAAGATATTGCCGGTGCAAACGACTGCAGTTATGGATGCCTTTTATCAATCGGTGCTTCCTTATTTTTCACAAACCGAACAACCGCCCGAAGACCTGGTGGAATTAAAGTTCAGGGAATTATTGCTTAATATCATTACTGACAGGAATAATAAAGAATTGACCACATTCTTTTACCGGCTTGCAATGACCAATGCCGATGATCTGAATGAGATTATGGAATCCAATTATCTCTATAGTTTGCAATTGCATGAATATGCCCGCCTTTGTCATCGCAGCTTGTCTTCCTTCAAACGGGATTTTCACCAGGTCTATGCTATTCCACCCGGCCGTTGGCTTTTGGAAAAAAGACTGAATGTTGCTGAACGGTTTCTTAAAAATTCTGATTTACCCGTGATGGATGTTGCCATAGAAAGCGGTTTCAAAAACATCACACATTTCACCCGGGTCTTTAAGCAACGTTTTGGAACCTCTCCACTTCAATACAGGAAACAGTTTTCCGTAAAGATTGCCTCCCTTTCCTGATCATTTTTTTTTGAACCCCACAGTAAATTTTTTGGGCTGTAAAGCAAATCCATTTTTTAAGAATGCAAATAGCTTCGTACAGGCACCAGTTCTTTCATTCAAATCACAACCTATCCGCCTATTGGATTTTCATAAACGAGAAAATCTTTAGTTATGCATACTCCTTATTATTTACTGGTTATAATGCAGAAACAATTACTGTGTTGGTTGTTTTCATTTCTTTTTTTCTATGCTTCTTCGCAATCGAGCCCTGATCCATCACATTGGAAAACCTGGGTGCTGCATGATATCAGCCAGGTAAAACTTTCGGGGCCACCGGACAAAATGCAAACACAAAAAGAACTGGCAGAGATGAAAAGTAAACTTGAAAAGCTGGATAAAGAAATGCTTTATCAAATACAATACTGGGATGCAGGTCCGCCGGCTTACCGCTGGAATGAACTGGCTTATAAGCTAACCACATTTGAAAATTTCAATACTTTTATTCGTATGCCCATGGCATGGATGAACATAGCCATTTATGATGCTACCGTTACGGCATGGAAAATAAAATATGAGCATCAAAGAAAACGTCCACATGAATTCTCTTCCTCAATCAAACCAGTAATTGGATCGCCCGCTACTCCTTCATATCCTTGCGAACATTCAGTTACAGCCGCTGCTGCAGCTAATGTGCTTGCCTATTTTTTTCCTGAACTTGCCGATTCTATATTGAAGCTGGCAAAAGAGGCGGCACAATCAAGAATATATGCCGGTATGCAATATCCGAGCGATGTGGCCGACGGATGGAAACTTGGCGAGCAGGTAGCAACTCTGGTAATTGAACAGGCAAAGAAAGATGGATCAGGCAGGCAATGGAAAGGAATAATGCCAAACGATCCTAAACTCTGGCATGGCCCTTACCCGGTGGGTATCACTGCCGCCAGTTTTAAACCGATTGTATTAAAATCGCCTAACCAGTTCAGACCGCCAGCACCACCTGATTTTGGAAAAGACATGCAAGCATTGAAAGATTTCAAAAGAAATTTTCAAACCGATGAACTGGCTTTACGCTGGCATGCCCTCAGCGGGTTGGATTACTGGACCGATCTTGCAAGCAAAAAGATGTTTGAATATCATCTTGACAAAAATACTCCCGAGTGCGCCCGAATATATACGTTATTGCATGTCAGTCTGCATGATGCGGCGATTGCAATCATGGATGCTAAGTATGCTTATTGGGGGATCAGGCCATTTCAATACGATACCACTTTTACACCTTTATTTGAAACGCCGCCTTTTCCCGGTTATCCTTCGGGTCATGCAGCCGCGTCTGCTACCGCTGCCGGCATACTTGCTTCTTTTTTTCCCGGCGATGCAGAGTTCTTTGTTAGTAAAGCAAGGGAATGTGCCGATTCACGATTTTATGGTGGAATACATTTTCAAACGGATAACCAAACAGGTCTTGAGCTCGGAACCAAACTCGCTAAATATATTATGGATACAAACGCAACCAATGACCATGTGATAAAATGATCTGTGATCATTTCCTGAAATTGAAAAGCAGGTGTGTATTATCTACTTGTGCTTAAAAACAAACCTGCACACCTTTGCTAACTCAAATGGGGCGACGATCCATATTGATTGCACACATATAACAGAACAAACCATATTATCATTTTTTGTTTCCGTCGCCAAACACCATCTCGGCCTTGGTGATCCACGAAAAACCGAATGAAAAAAGTGCCAGCGACTCCATCCAGAAAACGAGGTGCAATTTGTTTTTTACATCATTAGTGAGAAAAAGTTCAGAAGCGGCAATGGCCACGATGCAGACGATCATAATGATCCCACAAATAAGATAGACCGCATTCCGCTTCTCCTTTTGGGCAGTGGGGTTGGGATTTTTCTTCCTGAATAAATAAATAGAGAAGAAAATAAAGTCAGAGAAAAGTAATAAAGCAAAAACAAAATGAGCATAGTGGACAAATTTGTTTGCACTTGTTGTCGGGCAAAGTGCAACACCCAATGCGAAGGCACAACCAAAATTGGCAGCAATGCTATCAATACGTGCATAACCGCGGTACGAAACTAAAAAAAATGCCAGTGCAAATAATACTCCTACCAGTATGTCACCGGCCGTTCCGTTGTCGTAATAGTCGCTGATGGAATACTCCAGTTGGAAAGTTCCATTAGAGATCAACTTTCCTATGACCAATAAAAAAGGAAGACAAATACCCGCAGCGCCAATTAACACTCTTAATACATAGTAGGGAATGATCTGATCGTTGTCATTACCCTGCCGCTTCGTTTTGGTTAAAGAATCCGCAGCCATAAGACGAAAGGTTGATGGTTTTGCTAATTGAAAGTATTCAATCAACTAATATACTCAATAGTGCCCTGCCCTTATCACGCGGCCCGATTGTGTTGATAAGTGTTGAAAACTGCAATAAGCGGCTTACTATTATTTGACAGGCATTGATGGTCTTATTTCTATTTTACTGGGCAAAGTTCGTGGGTTCATATTCAAAAGATCAAGCACTACCTGCCCAATATCTTCTGGTTGTATTTTCCAGGCATCTGAATCGCCGGGGACATGATTGTTAAAGTGTGTAGATACGGAACCCGGCATTAGGGTTGTCACCTTGATGCCGTATTTGCGGAGATCAAGCATAATGGCTTGCGTAAAACCGACCAGGCCAAACTTGCTTGCGTTGTATGCAGCGCCGTTCTCAAAAAAATTAGCACCAGCCAAACTCGCGACGGTAATAATATACCCTTTTGTGTTTTTCAACGCATCAATACTTGCTTTTACAGTGTTGAAAACACCCGTAAGGTTTGTATCGATCGTCTCCTTCCAGAGTTTTTCCGTCAGTTGATCAATAGGCAGCAAGTGACCAACGCCGGCGTTTGCCACAACAACATCCAGTTGACCAAAATGATTGATCACAGATTCCACGGATTTTATTTCAGAGGCCGATGAACTAACGTCGGATTCTAGTGCGAGAATTTTTGAACTGTCTTTACTCAATGATTGAGCAGCTTCTTTTGCTGCGTTTAACTTCCGGCTTGTTATTGCCACTTTCATCCCCGCGTTGAGCAAGGCTTTTGCAATACCATAGCCAATGCCTTTGCTCCCGCCTGTGATGTACGCTACCTTATTGGTGAGGTTATTCATGATTTTCTTTATTGGGATAACAAACGAATTCAACGAAAGTTCTGGCTTCATTAAATTGCTTGTCCCGCCTTCGGTGGATCGCAATGACGAATCAAAAAGTTATTTCTTTTTAAACGCCTTCAATCCACATTCAAGCCAGTCCGAAAATTTGTCCGCGTTAGGAGTGTAACCTTTTGTTTTGGTAAGCGCTGTTTCATTAGTACTAATGATCGCGTATTGAGGTTGCGAAGTGGCATTGAAATTCTCAATTTGAAAATTCGCCCACTTATCTCCGACTGTAACGATCGATTTCTCCATTCCATCTTTTGCTTTATACACGGTGCGCTGCTGAATGGGCAATTTTCTCTTTTCATCGACATATAAAGAAACGACAACAAATTCTTTTCGCATCAGGCTATCGACGATTGGATTTGTCCACACTGCTTCCTCCATCCTGCGGCAATTCACACAAGCCCACCCGGTAAAATCAATGAGTACGGGTTTGTTTTCCTCTTTTGCTCTCTGCAATGCCTGCTCATAATCCCTCAATGGTTCGAAGCCCTTTTTGCAGTTGACAGGATCTGAATAAGCGCTATAGCAGAGTGGCGGGGGAAAACCACTGATCAGTGTGAGGTTGGCCCATTTTGTATTGGTAACGCCTGGTAATAAGTAAATCGTTATTGCAAGAAATAAAGCGATGAATCCAATTCTTGGCGCTGATAATTTTTTTACGGGCGAATCATGCGGAAAACGAATTTTTCCAAATAAGTATAAAAGAATGGCAACGGCAATCACGATCCATATCCCCATAAAAACTTCTCTTTTTAACAATCCCCATTGCTTGACAAGGTCAGCATTCGACAGGAATTTTATCGCCATCGCGATTTCCAGAAAACCCAACACCACTTTTACCGAGTTCAGCCACCCTCCCGATTTTGGAAAAGATTGTAGCCAGTTTGGGAAAATTGCAAACACAGTAAAAGGCAGCGCCAATGCAAAACCGAAACCCGCAAGCCCTGCTGTTAATGGCCATGAACCCTGCGCTGCAGTACCAGCCAGCAATGAACCCAGTATAGGACCTGTACATGAAAAAGAAACAATAGCAAGCGTAAAAGCCATAAAGAAAATTCCAACCACGTCAAGACCTGACCTTGCACTTGCTTTGTTTGCCAGTCCACCTGGCAAGGTAATTTCAAAATATCCAAAAAATGAAATAGCAAACACAATGAAAATGACGAAAAAGAAAAGGTTTAACCATACGTTGGTTGAAAAATTATTGAGTACTTGCGGCGATGCATGGAAAATATGAAAAGGTAAACTAAGCAACACGTAAATGAGAAAAATTGAAAGACCATACACGAGTGCATTCAATATTCCCTTATGCCTGCTCTGCTGTTTGGTAAAAAAAGACACCGTCAACGGTATCATAGGAAAAACACAGGGAGTGAGCAAGGCAATAAAACCTCCGATTAGTCCAAGGATAAATATCCCCATCATGCTTTTATTCTCTGTCACCTCATCGCCGCAATTATTTACCGGATGATCAATATCAATGCTGTCGATTCTTATTCTCGTTGTAGAGGCGACGCCGCCTTCCAGCGATATAGTGAATGGAAAGGAGGCCGTATAAAATTCATCGTTGCGTCCATAACTATAAGTGAGGGTACCCTGCAATTGAGCAGGCACAGTTCCGGAGATAGCGATCTGTTTCTTCCATTTGGAGGCGCCTTCATAGATTTTAGTTGTACCATCGAAAACGGTGCTGTTAACTTCCTTTAAAGTCCCTTCCGCAGCAAAATTTTTCTGTTGATCAATGGCGGAATCGCCAAATTTTAGTTCAGTTGCAGTTGCAAGATCAGGAATAGTTTGCGACGGGGAATATAGTTGCCAGCCTGGAACACCTGCCGTCGAAAAGATCAGTTCATATCTGTCGCTATCAATCTTTTTTGAAGACACATCCCATTTATACAACGATAGTGAATCCTGGGCATTGAGGCAACCAGCAAAAAAAAGCAACACTAAACCCACACCGACTATGCGAGCAAAATAATTCATTGTCCAATTCTTAAAAGCAAAACGAGCCTTTAGTAAAAGCTCGTTCACAAAGTTCGTTAATCATTCGTTTTATTTTATTGCAAGATTGAAGTTGACGGTTTTGGGAGGTAAACATTTTTTATCGTCACAGGTTTGAAACTCTACACTTCCGGAAACATTCGTTTTTGCGTTTGATTTTAATTTCACTACCTGCACAAAATCTACCTTGTTTGAATACTGGTGAGCCGAAACACCCAGGTTTTTGTCCGTAAATTTTTCCATCTTGCCGACTTCTTTTACTTTACCATCCAGCTTAAGCAACGGATTATTGTTTATTGTAACGCTGGTAGGAATAGCTATTGCATCGGAGGGCTGATCCTGTGAATACAGATGCCAACCTGATTGAATATCCGCAGTGAGATGCACCTCAAAGGTTTTGTCTGAGATCTTCTTAGTGTTAAAAGTCCAGCTTACGGGGCTTTGCGCATTCAAAAGATAAGCTCCGGAAACCAGGACAATCGTAAATATCCATTTCTTCATGATATAATTATTACAAGACAAAAATCTTCTTTTAATTTCTATATTCCTGTTAAAAATTGGGAGCCTGTAATTATCCCTGGTTTACAAGCTGTTCTGTCATCAAAAGGCTCTTTAGTATTTGCCGGCCATCGATATTTTCAAGAGAATGTGAACAAGCGCGTTCGGGATGAGGCATCATGGCAAAGACATTTCGACTTGAGTTACAGATACCCGCAATATTTCTGAGTGACCCGTTTGGATTTGCTGCCGGCGTTAGATTTCCATTCTCATCGCAATACCTGAAAATTACCTGGTCATTTACCTCCAGGTCATCAATCGTTTTTTCATCCGCATAGTATCGTCCTTCGCCATGAGCTATGGGTATTTTATAAATATTTTCGCTGTTGTCCGTTATAAAAACATTCTTCCCGATAAACTGTTGATTTGCGTTTCGCAAAAGAACACCGGGCAGCAAATGTGACTCACATAATATCTGGAAGCCGTTGCAAATTCCCAGGACCTTGCCTCCCCTTTTCGCAAACTCGATAACGCTCTGCATCATCGGGCTGAACCTGGCTATCGCTCCGCAACGGAGGTAATCACCATAAGAAAACCCGCCGGGTAAAATGATACAATCTTCCGTGGAAAACATGCTAAGATCTTTGTCCTTATGCCAAAGCATGATCACTTCCTGGCTAAGTTCATCGGTAAGTGCGTCATGTGTGTCCCTGTCACAATTAGAACCTGGAAAAACAACAACACCAAATTTCATAAAGTCATTTTAGGATTCACAAAGATAAAGATGATCGGTGAGAGTAAAAGTTGAAAACGGTTATTAATTCCAGTGTGGTCCATAATATTGATAAACCAAAACAAAGGCGACAGATGTCCAAAAAAGTACCAGCGGAAATAATTTTTTTTGAGGGTAAAAATATGTGCAGGCATGAAATGCTGCGAACGGTGGTGCAGCCATCACCCAATTTTCGAAAGTATTGCTCGTGTTCACGAAAGGAACAAATATGGCCACAAGCAAATAGACAAGAACAAGACTCCAGCCCTTGCGTATTTGAATAAGCATTCGACGCAGGTTGTCCTGGATGAAATACCCCCCTGTTAGAAAAGGAACCATCAGTAAAAGGGCGCTGGCTGCGAGCCAAATTGATTGTTGCAATGAAGGCATTTGCACCGTGAGATAAGGCAATATTTTTTCAGGGGTCCACGATCCCGACAAAAAAAGATATATCCCATAAAAATAGTACGGCGATGTCAGTCCCAGCAGGCAAAGCAGCCACTCATTGATTCGAAAAGGTCTCATGATCATGAGTGCGAACAAAACCCATATAATAAACGTAATGGAAGGGAAGAAAATAAAACTGGAAATGCCGATCGCCAGCCCGGTGTTGAACACGATCCCTTTTGCCTTGGGATGATTATACATCTTAAAAAGCCATCCGAGAACGAAGATCAGTAGCGTGTTGATCAGCAAGGGTGCGGAAAAATAATTCCATTCCGGAAAAAAAGAAGTAATAAGAAGGTAGGCCATGCCCGGCAGATAGTTAGGCCTGTTCATCATCCGGAAATTATTGATGAGCGTGGTCAATGAAAGGGCTTGGGTAAAAAGTAGCAGGAAAGCTAAGGAGGGATAAAGAATAGAATTTGTGGTACCGGCTTTCGAGAACAATCCTAAAATACTATGAAATAATACCCCATCCTTCGGCTGAACACTTACGGAATGAGGATGGACAAACATGGGCAACTTTATGAGCAACCCAAAAAACAGCAGCACTAAAATATTGGCCGGGTTTTTTTGTCTAAAAATTCCGATCACGGATATGGATTTATGTTGGTTTTGTTAGTTAAACTCAATTTTGGCAAAACATATCGTGTTTCTATACAAGCAAGGAACAACCATTTGATGGGCGCTTACCTGCTTACCATACTTAGCCATGAATTCAAAGCCCTTATCAAGATTCTTCAAAGTCGGGTTACGGGCAATTTGTCCACCAGGCGCGACAGTGTAATCGTTCAACAAATTAACTCTTCTTTCTTCCATGTTGAAAAGAAAATGAAGCTGACCTCCTGTATTCATTAACTGATACGAAATGAGATCGTCTGTATCATCATCAAATTGTTCTTTTGAAATTACGTTATTCCATTGTAAGCTTCCGTTTTTGTCAAATGAAAAAATTACAATATTGTCCGCGTGATAACGCACATTTTGGGAGTTGTAGTTTCTTGAACGGTACCATAAACTATTGTAATAGGGCGAATAGGAATAATAATCATAGGGGCTGTAGAAAGGTGAACCGTAAAGGTAATCCCATCGATTCCACGCGTTGTACCGCGACGTGGTATAAAATGCTTCACTGCCTATTATAAAACCGCCGTCTTTTTTCACAATGATGTTGCGGATAAAATAATCATTGAAGGCCATTTTTATATTGGCATCTCCTTTCGCATCACGCCGCAAATCTTCCCCGAAAGTTACCGTGTTTTCCATCTCCGGTTTGCCGTTTACTTTGTCCCATACATAATAATAAAATCCATCAATGTTCCCACGGCGTTCTTTATAATAAAATGAAGTAAGGAAGAAACGGTTGTGGGCGTTATCAACTTTAATATGGACCTCGTCAAGATATTTTTTGTCAATATTCAGTTCGTTGACGAAGAATGAATCAGCCTGGGCATATTTTACGACCATGGCAGTCCGGCTGATCACATCGCTATTTTGACGCGAAAATTTTGCGAATACGAAATCCCCGTCATTATCCACATAGTACTCATCGAGGTAGTCATTCTTATCATCCATCGGCATATTGATCACGCTTCTTTTTATGGATTGCAGGCTATCATTAAAAAGATTTGTCGTGATCACAAAATTGTCCTTGTTCTTGCTGTTGATCTTAAACACCATGAGCTTGCTTTTGTCCTCGCTGGTGATCACGCTATAAATTTTGTCGTTCGCGGAAAAACCAATATGCGTAGTATCTAATTCCACGACTTCAGATATTTTTTTTCCTTTACCGTTGATCTTTGCCGCCATACAGTGAACCACATTCTTCTTTTGATATTGATAAATGGCATAAAAAAAGTCGGTGTACGGAAAGAAATCGATGCTGACCAGGCGCTCATCGGGCATGAATTCCTGCCCAACCTTTGACACTTCTTTCATGTCATTATCATAAATGGTGATCCAATTTTTGCTCTTCAAATTTTTATAGATAAGGAAATTTCCGTCGATCTTCCCAATTATTTCAAAGACCATTCTGCGCGAATCGTCCTTTTCGGGTTCGGAGTAAACAATCCTTTGGGCATTAAGAATATTTGCAATAACGAGGATACAAATTGAAGCAAAAAGCAATCGCTTGCTAAACATATAAGACTTTGATTTTTTGCCTATTAAAATTAAATATTGCAACCAAAATTGCGGCTTTTATTTTGGTTATAGTGCCACAGCCTTGTTAATAACTGTAAGACAATAAATAAACGCTGAAGGTTGCTGCTCGCTTATCCGAAATATTAAATATTATCCTACGATTTTCCGAAGTTATTACTTGTAATTTATTTTTCGGTATACATTTGCAGGATGTCCCTGTAAAATTGGACCTAACCCGGACATAACACAATTTCTAAAGTGAGAATACCGACCAATAGGGCGACGTTCGCTGGATTAGTTATAGCCCTCGGAATTATTTACGGAGATATAGGCACCTCCCCTCTATATGTGTTTAATGCTATTATTAATGGACGAACGATAGATGAGTTTTTGATCGTTGGCAGTCTGTCTTGCATCATTTGGACAATAACTTTACAAACTACCATTAAATATGTGATCCTGGTTCTACGCGCCGATAACAGGGGAGAAGGGGGAATTTTTGCTTTATATGCATTAGTGAGGCGGCAAAGACGGTGGCTTGTGTTACCTGCCATGATAGGTGGTGCCGCCTTGCTGGCAGACGGAATGATAACTCCGCCAATTTCCATTACAGCTGCAGTGGAAGGTTTAGAGAAAATTCAATATTTCAATAACATAGGCGACTATATTTTATACATTATTCTGGCTATTATTGCTCTTTTCTTTTTTCTACAACAGTTCGGCACGGCATCTATAGGTAAATTATTTGGCCCTGTTATGTTGGTTTGGTTTACTATGCTGGCCATATTAGGCTTCGCGCATGTTGCTGACGATCTAACCATACTGCGAGCTTTTAGTCCACACTACGCCATCTCATTTCTTAAAAACAACCCGAATGCCTTGTGGATATTGGGTGCCATCTTTCTTTGCACCACCGGGGCAGAAGCATTGTACAGCGATTTGGGACATTGTGGCCGAAGTAATATTCGTATCTCATGGATCTTTGTAAAGATCTGCCTGCTTTTAAATTACCTGGGACAGGGAGCCAATTTGCTGTCTCATCACTACGGTACAAAAGTTGTCGTGCCCGGCAGCATAAATGCCTTTTACGATCTGATGCCGCATTGGTTTATCATTGTAGGAGTCATCATTGCAACCAGCGCGGCTGTTATCGCCAGCCAGGCAATGGTATCAGGCTCCTATACGCTCATCAGCGAAGCCATGCGACTAAACTTATGGCCAAAACTTAAAATAAGGTATCCTTCCGAAGAACGAGGACAATTGTTCATTCCCAGCCTCAATTTCCTGATTTTTTTAGGCTGCACGGGAGTTGTGCTTTATTTTCAAAACTCCTCACGAATGGAGGCTGCATATGGATTGGCTATTATTGTAACGATGCTGATGACTACTGTTCTTTTTGCTAATTTTCTAATTGCAAGGAGAGTAAATTCAATACTGATCTGGATATTTCTTTTAAGCTACCTCGCTATCGAGCTAGGATTTTTGATTGCTCTGCTGCAAAAGTTCACCCATGGCGGTTACATAACACTCCTGATTGGCAGCGTCATGTTCCTGGTAATGTATATATGGTATCGCAGCAGAAAAATTAAAAATCGTTACGTTGAATTCGTACGCCTTGAAACCTATATTCCCAAGATACAGGAACTGAGCAATGACAGGTCCGTTCCTAAATATGCCACTCATCTCGTCTACCTGACAAGCGCCGATAATCCAAAAGAAATAGAGCATAAGATCATCTATTCGATTCTCAACAAGAAGCCAAAGCGTGCTGACATTTACTGGTTGGTGCATGTAGATACGCTTGATGATCCTTATACTTCCGAGTATAAGGTAGATCACATCATTCCTAACGATATCATACGGGTCGAATTCAGGCTGGGCTTTAGGGTCGAACCACGGATCAATTTAATGTTCCGGAAAGTGGTTGAAGATCTTGTGGCTAATAAGGAAGTAAATATTACAAGTCGTTATGAAAGCCTTGAAAGGAGCAATACAGTTGGTGACTTTCAATTTATCGTGATGGAAAAATATTTGAGCCAGGACAATGAATTACCCTTTATAGAAAAGGTAGTCATGAGACTGCATTTTTTGCTAAAAGAAATTAGCCTTTCAGAGGAACGTGGCTTCGGGCTTGATGTAAGTAATGTTACGGTCGAAAAATTTCCGCTTATCGTCGCCCCGGTAGCCAACCTAAAATTGAAAAGAATAGAAGACTAGATGATAGTTGCATAGATAATAGATGATAGTTGTTAACTGCCATTCCGATAGATGTATAAGTTTTTGTATTTTCCACTATCATCCCTGCCTGGCGGCAGGCAGGTATCAGTTATCATCTACAAACTATATTGCCACACTTCATCTGGTATATCATCATCGGCGTTGTTGTACTTTCCACCCTGGTTTATTTCCTTCAGGAAAAATTTATCTTCAAACCGGAAAAACTAAAGCAGGACTTCCAGTTCAAGTATGATATTCCTTTCAAGGAATTGTTTTTTGATGTAGAACCAGGTGTTCGGATTAATGGTCTTCATTTCTATCGCGAAAAATCGCTCGGCCTTATTCTTTATTTTCACGGCAACACAAGAAGTATAAAAGGCTGGGCAAAGTATGCAAAGGATTTTTATCGGTATAACTATGATGTGGTGCTTGTAGATTATAGGGGTTTTGGAAAAAGCACCGGTAAGCGCAGTGAAAAGGAAATGCTCCATGACATGCAGGTTGTCTACGACGACCTGGCGAAGCAATACCATGAACACTACATTATCGTGTATGGCCGGAGCCTTGGCAGCGGGTTTGCCACAAAAGTGGCTTCGGAGAATAGACCGCGATACCTGATACTGGATTCCCCTTATTACAATTTTCAAAGGGTCGTTGAACGTTTTCTGCCTATTCTGCCGGTCAGGTATGTTTTGCGTTATCATTTGCGCACAGATAAATGGATCCGCGATGTTAATTGTCACACCTATATTATTCATGGTACAAAGGATCGTTTGATCCCCATCAGGCACAGCGAGGCATTGCAAAAACTAAATCCTGGCAAGATCACTCTCATTCGCATTCATGGCGGAGGGCACAATAACCTTCCAAAATTCGACGAATACCACAATTTCATTCGTGATATTCTCAAGTATTAATACTATCTCCATAATAATAAGGATTAACCTTCGTTAACGAATCTGTTAAGGATGATGTAAATCGAAGCTGGTGTAGTTACAAGCGAATATCTGAAACGTCAAACAACAAATGATGTTTATGAAAAAACTTTACTTTTTCTTTGTTATAGCAGTCAGCACATGGATGATAAGCTGTAAATCGGCAAGTAAGCTTTATCAAAAGGGAAACTATGATGAGGCCGTACAGGTAGCCGTAAAAAAACTGCAAAAAGATCCCAACGATGCAAAATTAAAATCCGTGGTCCAGGACTCCTATCGATATGCTGTTACCGATCACCAAAATCGGATCAACAACTATTCGTCGATGGACAATGATATGAAATGGGAATGGATGTACAACGAATATTCTGGTCTTCAAAATTTGTACAATGTCATTTTCAAAGCACCCAGCGTATATGAACTGGTTCGCCCTATGGATTATTCTTCGGATATGAATTCAAATGCTGCAAAAGCCAGTGATGTTCACTACAACCTGGGTATGGAATTGATGAACCACAATGACAGGCAGAGTTATAAGAATGCCTATCGTGAATTCAAGACAGCAATGAGTTTTAAACCGGGTGATGCAAACATCCAGCGGATGATAAATGAGTCTTATGATGAGGCACTGACAGTTGTCGCTATCGTTCCCGTCAATAATTATGGATTTCAATTTGCCTCGTATAATTATCAACTCCAGAATTTTGATAACGATATCATCAGGATCCTGCAGAACAATACGGGTAATGAATTTGTGAAATTCTATTCGACATGGGAAACCCAAAGGCTAAATATCGTTCCCGACGAGATCGTGGAAATGCATTTTTCGCAAATTAATATCGGAAGAATTAATGATAATTATTCCACCAGGGAGGTTTCAAAAGACGTAGTCGTGAAAGAAACGGTATACAAACCCGACTCAGTTATAAAACAGTATGCAAAAGTAAAAGCAATCGTTACTACAACGCAGAGGACAATGTCATCGCAGGGAATACTAAGCATCAATGTTCGTGACAACAAAGGCAGAGCGTTGTGGAGTGACAATGTCGTCGGGAATAGTAGCTGGTCAACTTCGTTTAGTTCTTACACAGGAGACGAAAGGGCGCTTACGGATGAAGATAGAACGTCGGTCAACCAAACATTGGATACGCCTCCCCGTGAGCAAGATATTGTTAAGTGCATACAGGAAGGTATTTACAGCGATCTTATCTATAAGGTAAGAAGCTACTACAGTCGCTATTAAAATATTTCCCCTTGAAAATCGAAGGCCTGTGGTTTGACCGTGGGCCTTTGTTTTCACAAAGTCTTTAAGTATTCGATCACAGCTTTCCGTTCTGCTTCGCTCAATTGATCACCGAAAGTATGGCCATAATTTCCATAACCCGGTAAGGTTGTGTTATAAGTATATTTATTGCCAGCAGATGATTGTGTTTGAAATGGCCACCCCAGCGTTTCGTAATCATATTTTGTAGAATCTCCCGGAGAAGTGCCCTGGTCAAAATCCCTTGTCCAGTAAGTGGGACGCAGCTTGCTATTAAGAACTGCTTCGATCGTGGGCACTGAGCCGTTGTGAAAGTATGGAGCCGTGATCCAAACACCATCCAACGGCGGAGCAATATATCCATCGAAAGGGACAAGCTTTGCCGGATGATCACCTTTGCTGAACCAACTTTTATTGTACCAATCGACCATATCTGAATTCTGGTAGTTACTTTGGTTTAACAAAGAATCCGTTCCAATGATCGATTCAGGAATCAACAGATTTGGATATTCTCCGTTACTCCCGTACCTACCATGACACTTGCTGCAGGTATTTTCAAAAATGATCCTCCCTTTTTCCGCAAGAGGTTCATCAATTTCCTTCGGGTATTTTGGTGGCTGAATTGAAAAAATATAAGCAAGTACATCGGGCATGTGTTCATCTACCTTTTTCGCATGCATCGTATCATTCGTTGTGAGCAGGCTTGAGCCCATCAAAAATTTACCGAAATCTCCACGGCCAAAGCCATTATAAAACATGGCATTCTTTTTTTTCAATAACCACCACGCGGGTACATCAGAGGGAATCACTTCCTCGGGTAGTTCTACGGAGGCCTGCTCATTCCACGCAAACGTCGCAGGATCACGATGTGCTACCAGGAGGGCAGTAAGTCTATCCGCCGGGTTAACACCCGCCACTTCGGTGTAAAAATCATCCCCGATCGATCTTGCCACTGTCAAAGCTTCTTTTGCTGCGTCATATTTCCTAGGGCTTAATTTTAAATACGCCATCAAAACTTTTTCGTAGGTCTTCAAATTCTTTGTCTTTGTAAAATCTCCAGTTGAATTTCCAAGACCGACGACCAGGCTGCCGTCGAAAAATTCGGCATGACATTGAAAACAATTAGGCACAACAACTTTTTCTCCATTGACTGCATTCACAACATTGAAATCATAGCGTACCTGGGCATTTTCATTTTGCCGGTCAAGAAGGTTGACTTTTTCCTTTTTAAATCCAAGATTGTATAGACCGAAGGGAATACCGCTATTTACGTAGTCACCGGTAATTATGTAATGATATCCGGAATCCGCATTGCCGATCCTTTGCTTGCTTGGCGGAATAACGACAGGATCATCTTCGACGGAAGCAATCGTGACGAACGAAATACAACTTATCACTATACCTAACGCAACAAATAATTTTTTCATAGAAGGAGGAGTGAATTTAGCTTCGAATACCAAATATCAAATTTCAAATCTCAAATATTCATTTCCCATAAAGTTCCAGCATTTTTTTCAGATCATCGAGCGTATTGATCTCACCGGCGGTTTTGTCTTTTCTCCAGCGGTTGATTCTCGGAAAACGCAAAGCTACCCCGGATTTGTGACGATTGGACGCCGCAATGCCCTCAAACGCGATTTCAAAAACAAGTTCAGGTTTGACCGTTCTCACCGGCCCAAATTTTTCTAACGAATTCCGTTTTACAAAATTATCAACCTGCGCAAATTCCTTATCGGTCAGCCCGGAGTAAGCTTTGGTAAAGCTGACCAGTTTATCCCCATCTTTTACAGCAAAAGTGTAGTCAGTATATAAATTACTTCTTCGACCATGGCCTTTTTGCGCATAGATCATCACCGCATCAATCACAAGTGGATCAATTTTCCATTTCCACCAATCTCCTCTTTTTCTTCCAACCTGGTAAATGGAATCTTTTCTTTTCAGCATGATTCCCTCGCTACCCCGGTTTCTTGATTGATGCCGAAGTGCAGTCAATTCCGGCCAGGTGGTAAACGAAATGACAGGCGATAACAATAGTGCCGGGTGTTTGATGCCATTTACAATTTTCTCGAGCAGGGTTCTTCTTTCAACTAAAAGCGTTTCCCTGATATCATTTCCTTCGTATTCCAGCAGATCATACGCGAAGAATGTGATCGGTGCTTCAGTTAATTGCTTTTTTGTTACATTCTTCCTCCCGATCCTTGTTTGCAATAACGCAAAGGGCAAAGGTTTGCCATTTTCACTCGGAATAATTTCTCCGTCGAGCACTACTCCGTTTGGCAAATGATTTTTTAATGCATGATACTCAGGAAATTTTTCAGTCATCAATTCTTCTCCTCTACTCCACACAAACAACTGATGATCGCGTTTGATGATCTGGCCACGGATGCCATCCCATTTCCACTCCGCCTGCCAATCGTTAGGTTCCCCAAGCGTACTCACCTCGTCCTCGATCGCATAAGCCAGGTAAAAGGGATATGGTTTTGAGTAATCAGCAGTGACTGCATGCTCGCTTAGTACGTCTGAGAAGTTGGTTGTTACCGGATCCCAGTTGCCACTAATGCGGTGGGCAATTACCGAAGATTCGAGTTTGCTGGTCTTCGCCAATGCATTAACCATAGTACCCTGTGATACACCGATCCGAAAATTGCCTGTAATTAGTTTATTAAAAACAAAACGTTCTGCCTGTGTCATTGCCTGCCACGATCGTAAGATAAATTCCTTGCGAACCGATTCATCCTCTTTCTCAATACTGATCAATGTTTCCAGGTAATAATGCAAAGGGTGAGACGCATCAGCGTTTGTTGATTCAGGGAGAAGAAGAGCGATCGTTTCACCGAGGTCACCGACGGCGTGATAACATTCTTCAAATAACCAGTCGGGTAATTTCGCCAGTTCATTGCACCATGTCCATAACTGAGTTGAGTTAACAGCTCGCTTCGGTCTTCTTCCACTGAAAATGGCGATCACCCAAACTTTGTCTTTGTCATTGGCAGTCAAAAAATATTCGGACAAAGCATCCAGCTTTTCATTAGTCTTTGTGGATGTACCTAATTTTATTACTAAGTCGGCGAATTGTTTCACGCTCAAATTATTTATTATTGATTACTGAATATTCTATTCGGGGCCTGACAATTAATAATAAATAATTCAATAATCAGTTCTTATCTTGTTCCTCTCCAATCGCAGTACTATTTTCCTCTTCCTCATTTCCATATTCCGTTTTTACCTCAGCTGCCGGAATTCCGTTCTCATTCAGGTATCGGCTGAACACAGACTGGTAACCATGGGTAACAAAGACTTTCTCCGCTTCTGTTTCTTTTACTGCCTGGAGTAATCCTTTCCAATCAGCATGATCACTGAGTGCAAACCCCGCATCCGCATTTCTCCTTCTTACCGTTCCCCTTACCTGCATCCAGCCGCTGCAAATACCGACTGCATAGAGAAAAAAACGTTTCATCCATGAAGAACCTTCAGCACCGGGCGGAGCAATGACGATGTTGTTGATGTATGCTCCTTTTGGTGTATTATAATCTATGCGTTGTACATCCGGAAGTTGAATTCCGCTTTTTGTTAGCGTTTGATGGGCATTCCAAATTGCGCCGTGGACATAGATAGGCAGATTCAGTTCGGGCAAACATTGCAATAGTCGCTGTGCTTTTCCTAAGCTATACGCGATAAACACTGAAGTTTTTTCCAACTCGCGATTCCTGCAAACCCAATCCCTGATATTCTGAAAGATCTCCTGTTGCGGTTTCCAATTATAAATAGGCAGCCCAAATGTTGATTCGGTAATGAAGGTGTTGCATTTCACTGGTTCAAACTTTCCACTTAATCCATCGTCTTCAATTTTATAATCTCCGCTCACCACCCAAACCTCACCCTTATATTCTATACGTATTTGTGAAGACCCGATCATGTGACCTGCCGGATGTAAAGAGACCTGCACACCGTTCATAAGAATTTTTTCTTCCCATTCTACCGTTTGATAGTTATTTTCTCCCAATCTCATTTGAAGAAGGGGTTTGCATTGGGTGTGGCATAAATAATATTTTGAGCCCCATCGCGCATGATCACTATGCGCATGAGTAATGACAGCCTTGTCAACTGCCTTCCAGGGATCGATATAAAAACCTCCGGCCCTGCAACAAAGACCTCTGTCTGTAAATTCAATTAACGGCATGGTGATTATGCTGCAAGCCATAAGCCACAAGCTGCAAGCATCGTAAATTTAGTTTATTGTTGATGATGCAAAGCTTATGCTAGAACGGGATTTTCATTCAACAGTGTAAAGAGACGTCGAAACAAGCTTTTATCTGATGAATTAAAGCAGAACGGGGAACTGAACGTTGAAGTGTGCGACGCAACAGCAGATGATGAAAGCGTTGGAGCTGATGACATAAAAATAACCAGCAATAAGAAACAAGCACCGGCAATTAGTTCACTCCCTTAATAATTCCATCCTGCCATTTTACGAAGAATAATTTCTTGTTCTCGAAATAATCAAGCGTGGTCGTTTGTTTGTTGATAACAGGCTGAATATCGAGTTCGCGAAATAAATTGAACTCTTTGCGACTGAGGTTGGACGCTATATCGTTTCCATACTGAAGCAGGAGTTTTGAGAAACGCCATGTGGCCTCATAGCCCCGCATCACCATGTCGCTTGGACGTGCATACATTTTCGTATTAAAGTAATCAATGATCCTCTGGCTCACTTTATCGATTCTTGAATTATAAAATGGTGTGCTGTACACAATTTCGAGTCCCTTATACTGCGGCAATGTAAAGTCTCGTGTCAAATTATCGAAGGTGGGCATACCTATCAATGTAAGTGGATAGGATTTGTCTATCGAAGCCAGCTGCTGGCTCAATCGTTTTCCAAAATTTTCATCGAGACTGCCGGCAATACATACGGTGTGTACATTACTATCAAGCTTTGTTGCAAGTTGATCCACCGTAAAACTATCCACCAAGTCAACATATTTTATTTTTAAAGGAACTGACAGGGTATTTTTTCCTACCTCATCAAAAAGAGACTTCAGTATATCTTCCGTTTGCCCTTTTGTTCGAAACATAACAATCGGGGCAAGGGCATAATTTTTCTGCAAGTACTTATATAAAAGACCAATGTGGGTTTGCAAAGTAGAATTCAGCATCACGAAATATGGGTTATCAGTAATGCCTGCATCATTCGGAAGATTAACATTTATATAAGGGATCTTTTTTGCCTTTGCAGCATTGGCAATATTCCAGCTCTCCTGGGGATTGGCATAAGCAAGGATCAATTCTATTTCGTTTGTGTCTAATTTATTTAACTGCTGGGCCAATGGTTCTTTTTCTGACCGGGTATCATAAATAAAAACTTCCAATTGAGTTCCTTCCTCTGCTAAAGAGTCCAGCGCCAATTGTGCGCCTTCATAAAACTCAAGACCGGGGTTGATAAATTTCGGAAATTGTTTTTCGTATCGATAATTATTCAGGTCATCAAAGGCAGAATCAAGGTACAGAGGAGTAAAAATAGCGATCTTATGTTTCGCAGTTTGTGCGAGCATGCAAATAGGCAACAGGCAAGAGACAATCAGCAATAAAAAATTTGAGATTCTCTTTTTGTTCATAGATGCATTTTGGTCGTCATTTCTTGTCAATTGCTTATTGCAAATTGGCTCACTCCCACTCTATCGTTGCCGGCGGCTTACTGCTTATATCGTACACGACGCGGTTAATTCCCTTCACGTTGTTAATGATCTCACTTGAAACATGTGCCAAAAAATCATAAGGCAAATGCGCCCAGTCGGCTGTCATTCCATCCACACTGGTTACCGCACGTAAAGCCACCGTAAATTCATAGGTCCTTTCATCGCCCATTACGCCGACGCTTTTTACCGGTAACAGGATGGCACCAGCCTGCCAGACCGTTGCATATAAATGATGTTCTTTTAAATCTTTCACATAAATATGATCGGCTGCCTGCAGTAACCGCACCTTTTCTTCGGTTACTTCTCCCAAGATCCTTATGGCAAGGCCAGGACCTGGAAACGGGTGACGGCCGATCATCTCCTCCGGTATTCCCAATTCCATCCCAACTTTTCTCACCTCATCTTTAAATAAAAAACGCAATGGCTCCACAAGGTCCAAATGCATCTTTTCAGGAAGCCCTCCCACATTATGGTGCGATTTTATTGTCATTGACGGGCCGTGCACAGACACGCTTTCAATGACGTCAGGGTAAATAGTTCCCTGTCCGAGCAATTCAATGCCTTCCACTTTCTTTGCTTCTTCCTGGAATATCTCAATGAATAACCTGCCGATCGTCTTTCGTTTTGCTTCCGGATCGATCTTGCCTGCCAGTTCACTATAAAATCTTTGTTTCGCATCAATGCCCTTAACATTCAATCCAAGTTTTTTGTAGGTAGCCAATACCGTTTCAAATTCATCTTTTCGCAATACGCCATTGTCTACAAAAATTCCGTAAAGGTGATCCCCGATGGCACGACCGATCAGCGTTGCCGCTACAGTGGAATCCACACCGCCACTCAACGCCATTACCACTTTGCGGTCACCGATCTTTTGTTTCAACTGAGCAACAGTATCAGAAATAAAATGCGCCGGTGTCCAATCCTGCGTACATCCGCAAACATTCACCAAAAAATTATGGAGGATCTTCTTCCCTTCAATGGAATGATATACTTCCGGGTGAAATTGCAGGCCGTAAAGTGCAAAGTCATTAGTTCGGAGTTCAGAGTTCAGAGTCATACTGCCATTTCTGGCTCCTGACTCCCGACTCCCGACTCCCAACTTCTTAAATGCAGCGATCGGAATGCTTTCGGTTGTTGCAAGCAGCTCAAATCCCTTTGGCAATTCTAAAATTGTATCCGCATGACTCATCCAAACCTGGCTCTTCTCGATCACATCTTTCAGCAATACATCATTCTTTTGTTTGTGAAGCAATGCCCTCCCGTATTCACGTTTATTACTTTTTTCTACTCTTCCTCCGTAACGTTTCGCCGTTAATTGTGCACCATAACAAACTCCCAAAACCGGTACTTGTTTAATAAATGCCTGGACATTGACATCGGGGGCATGTTCGTCATTTACGGAGAATGGAGAACCGGACAAGATGATCCCCTTCAGACCAGGTTCAAACTCAAAACTCTTTTGATAAGGAATAATTTCACAGTACACATTGGCCTCTCTTACGGCGCGGGCTATTAGCTGGGTATATTGAGAACCGAAATCAAGGATCAAGATCTTTTCCGTCATGGTCGCGAAGGTATGAAAAACTGTTGCTGGTTTTTTGTTGCTATAATTTTCGCATGGGTTTGCCATCTCATTTTTTGGACCACATAAGGCACAATAGAGCACAATAGTTTGGAGCGCCCTGGTTTTTCTATGGGAATCCTTAGGTTGACTATGTCGCTTATGTGGTTCCGAATCGGCGAATTTGGGATGCACATATTAAATCTGTCCTTTCGATTTTTTTCTGATGTATTTTGCAACTAAGAGAAAAAAATCTAAACACCCCTTTAGGGGATGGGGGCATGAAATATTATATCATTGCTGGCGAAGCTTCGGGTGATTTGCATGGAAGTAATCTCATCAAGGAATTAAAGAAGCTTGATGATGCTGCCGACATACGCTGCTGGGGAGGGGATTTGATGCAGCATGCCGGTGCTCATCTCGTAAAGCACTATCGTGATCTTGCCTTTATGGGCTTCATCGAAGTGGCGAAAAACCTGGGTACGATCTTAAAAAATCTGAAATTCTGCAAAGAAGATATCCTGCAATTCAAACCCGATGCATTAATTCTTATTGACTATCCGGGTTTCAATCTCCGGATTGCCAAATGGGCGAAACAACAGGGATTAAAAGTCATTTATTATATCTCACCCCAGGTTTGGGCCTGGAAAGAGAATCGAGTAAAGCAAATGAAAAAGGACATTGATAAAATGATCATCATTATTCCTTTTGAAAAGGAATATTTTAAAGATAAATGGAGCTGGGATGTCGAATATGTAGGTCATCCGTTGGCAGCGGAAATTGAAAATCAAAAATCAAAAATCATAAACCATAAATTTTCCGAGAAGCCGATCGTTGCATTATTACCAGGAAGCAGAAAACAGGAGATCGCAAAGAAACTCCCCATCATGCTGGAGGCAAGTAAATTTTTTCCTGGTCACCAGTTTATTGTTGCCGAGGCTCCCTCTGTAGAAGATGAATTCTATATAAATTTTACAAAATCATATTCAAATGTCAGTGCCGTAAAAAATCAAACCTACAATTTACTATCGCAGGCACAAGCTGCGGCGGTCACATCAGGAACGGCGACACTCGAAACTGCTTTGTTCGGTGTGCCTGAAGTTGTCTGTTACAAGGGTTCACCCATTTCTTACCAGATTGCGAAGAGAGTGATCAAAGTAAAATATATTTCGCTTGTGAATTTGATCATGGATAAACTTGTTGTAAAAGAATTGATACAAAATGAGCTTACGGTGGATAACTTGAAACACGAATTACACGAATTGATCACGAATAAAGAACGAATTAATGAAATAAAAAAAGACTACGCAGAATTGAGAGCATTGCTTAGTGAGGGAGGAAATGCTTCAGCCAAAGCGGCAAAATCGATCGTCCAATTTTTATCCCAGTAAAAAAACACCCTGGTAAGATTTCGTTTCACCATTTGTGTAATTCGTGAACAATTCGCGTAATTGGTGCTTTATCGAAGTAGTTTGATAGCAAGAATTATCATGCAAAGGATGA
>Ga0070683_100000285_pt1 | contig 34780 bp, 28 predicted proteins | sample KBSC713LmetaG_FD_64662 | JGI IMG/M metagenome (GOLD analysis project Ga0070683, IMG submission 64662) | Corn rhizosphere microbial communities from Kellogg Biological Station, Michigan, USA - KBS C7.1-3L metaG | ecosystem: Host-associated > Plants > Roots > Rhizosphere ... | reverse complement strand
CATCCCGAGCGAAGCGAGGGATGACCTCGGGAGTCATCCCGAGCGAAGCGAGGGATCGCTATCCTTATCGAGATTCAACCGCGTACGGTGGAAGTGCCTCGCATATCGGGCGATCCCTCGTCGCTTCGCTCCTCGGGATGACCCGCAAATGCTCACCGGCTCACAGATAGCAGACAGTCTCGAACAGCTCGGCATCACGCATGTCGTGACCGTTCCCGACAGCACCATCGGGCAATGGCAGAGCGAGATCGAATCACGTGCATCGATGAAAGTCGTGCGCGTCTGCCGCGAAGGCGAAGCGTGGGAGGTCGCCGCCGGCCTCGAGCTCGGCGGTGCTCGACCCCTCGTCATGATTCAGTGCACTGGGTTCTTCGAGTCGGGTGACGCGATTAGAAATGTCTTGCATGACTGGAAGCTGCCGATCGCGAGCATCATCGGGTATCGAAGCTACTTGAGCCAAGAGACGCTGCCCGGTGACACGTGCCTCGTCTTCACCGAGCCGGTGCTCGACGCTTGGAAGATGGAGTATCGACTGTTGACGAAACCGACCGAACTCGGCGTCATCACCGAGCATCTCGCCGCGTGCCGTGCGGCGAACAAGGCCGGGACAATTCTCGTTGCCGAGGGGAAAGCGTGAGCGCGCCGGCGAAAACGACGCGGTTCGTCGCAAAGGACGCACTGATCGCGTTGCACAGCGCGCGCGATGAGCGAGACGTGGTCATCACGACCATGTCGCCGGCGCGCGATTGGCTGACCCTTACGCCGCAATCGCCACTCGATGTCGTCTTCGTTCCGTCGGCGATGGGACACGCGACGTCGCTCGGACTCGGCCTTGCGCTCGCGCAGCCGGATCGTCGAGTGATCGTGTGCAACGGTGACGGATCGATGCTGATGAATCTCGGGTCGCTCGTGACGATCGTCGGCGCGGGAGCGACAAACGTCATCGTGCTCGTGTTCCAGAATCGCGTGTACGAGGTCACCGGCGCGCAGCCGATGCCGGCGAATCCGGACTTCGCGGCGATCGCGCGCGGGTCCGGATTCGAGAGCGTATTCGAGTTCTCTGATAGCGACGAGTGGGCGTCGATGATCAACGACGTGCTCGATGCGCCCGGACCCGTGTTCGCTGTGCTGAACGTCGCGCCGGATGTCGGGATTCCGGGGCCGAAGTCACCAGGTCCGGCTGGAGAAAGAGCCAGGAGATTGCTCGACGCACTGCGGTCGTAGAGGAACCGCAGAACGCCGTGACCGCAGAACAGCGGACTGGAATGTCACGCGGCGGCGCGGAGAGCGCGGAGAACTACAAAACATTTTTTGGAATTTCCCAACCCGCTGTCTCGGCGCCTCCGCGTGATGCACAGACGCTGACAAGGCTAGAAAGCGATCCCTTGCTACGCTCGGGATAACCTCCTATTCCTGTCGTAGTGCCTCGGTCGGCTGAACCCCGGACGCTCGCCGCGCCGGGACCCAGCACGCGAGCATCGCGATGGCGAGGAACAGCAACGCGATACTCACGTAGGTGACGGGGTCCGTCGGCTTGATCGAAACGAGCATGCTCGCCTTCTCCATCACGCCCGTCAGCGCGAAGGCGGCGACCAGTCCCGCGACGATTCCGATCGAGCTGAGCGTGAGCCCTTCACCGATCATCAGACGGAAGATGCTCGCGTTCGACGCGCCAAAGGCCATGCGCACGCCGATCTCCGACGTTCGCTGACGCACGGCCGTCGCGAGCACTCCATACAGACCGACCGCGGCGAGGATCGCGGCGACCGCACCGAAAATTCCAATCAGCACGAGCGAAAAGCGCGTCGGCGCCATCGCGCGGTCGACATAGTCACTCATCGGCTTCATGTCGCCGATCGCGATCTGTGAATTGATCTCGCCGATGACGCGCCTCACCTCGGGAATCAAGCGAGCCGGATTGCCGTTCGCGCGCACCGCCCATCGATTCGCCGCGCCGAAGCCAAACATCCCGTCAGGGAGGAAGACCCCTTCGCGTCCCGGCGCAGCGAGGGTGAGATGGCGCTCGTGCGCGGCGATGCCGATGACCTGATAGTAGGTCGGATCCGGCGTGTTGATCCGACAAAAGAGTTGCTTGCCAATGATCGACTGAAAACTCTGACCCGGGAACGCCTTCGCGGCGAGAAGATCGTCGATGATGATGCCTTTCGTCGCCGGGACGTTGTCCGCTTCGGTGAACGAACGACCGGCGAGAATTCTTCCCTTCATCGCGTTGAAGTAGCTCAAGCGAATGATGTGTGTCGTCGCTTGACGGAAGAGTCCCGGATTGTTCGCGGCTTCAGGCGGGCCCCAGCGCATGTTCGCGTCGACGCCATCGAGTGGAAGCGGCGTCGCAGCCGTCACGGCGGTCACTCCGGGAATCGCCTTGAGCTTGTCCTCGAGATTATTGCCGTACGCCTGACGCTCCTCTGGACTTCGAAGGCGGGGATTGAACGGCTGGAAGGTGAGAACGCCGTTGGGATCGAAGCCGGGGTCTACATGCGCGAGCGCGACGAAGCTCCGGAACATCAATCCTGAACCGATCAGCAATACGAACGAGAGCGCGACTTCGGCGATCACGACGCCCTGACGAACGACCTTCCCCGAGCCGAGTCCAGCGGTTCGACCGCTCGCTCGCAGTGTCTGGGCAAGGTTCGGTCGCGACGCTCGCAGCGCGGGCAGAATCCCGAACACGAGCGCGGAGAAAAGCGCGACCCCCATCGTGAACGCGAGCACCATCGGGTCAATCGATACCTCGGACACACGCGGCAGATTCGCCGGCGCAATACGCAGCAACAGCTCGATGCCGAGTTGCGCAAGGAGCAGCCCGAGCGCCGCGCCGAACGTCGCGAGCACGACGCTCTCGGCGAGCATCTGCGCGATGAGTGTATTCCGACTTCCGCCGAGCGCCGCGCGAACGGCGAGCTCCCGATCGCGTGCGGCGGCGCGAACGAGCAGAAGATTCGCGACGTTCGCGCACGCGATCAGCAGCACGAACATCACTGCGCCCATGAGTGCGAGGACCGCGGGGCGAATCTCCTTCACGATGTCGGCCGACATCGACTGCGCGCGCCACACGCAGTTTGCGGATTTCAGAATCGGAACCTTCTCTTGGAGATCGACGGTCAGCTGATCCATCTCACGCTGAGCGGTCGCAAAGCTCACTCCGGGTTTGAGCCGGCCGATCAAGCGAAGGAAGACATTCAAACGACCGCCAGGCGCTGTCGACGCCGCCGCCCAATCGATTCGGAACGCGGTGTATGCGTCGGGCTCGGAAACGTTGCCGATGCCGGATTGGAAAACGAGACGAAGGTCAGGGCTCGCGATACCGACGATGGTCGCCGGTTGACCAAAGATCTGAATGGTCTTCCCGATGATCGACGAATCGCCCGCGAACTTTCGCTGCCAGAAGGCGTGGCTGAGAATCGTCATCGCGGCAGGCTGCTGCGCTTGCGGTACAGCGGCCGGCGGTTGCCCCGGAGCCGGCGGTGGTGGAGGCGGGATCGGCGTCCCGTCCGCTTCGACGAAGTTGCGTCCGTAGACGATTCGCGAGCCAAGCACCGAGAAAAAGTTCGGCGTTACGCCCGCGATGATGATCTGCTCCGGCTTGCCGTCCTCGGCGATCACGGGACCTGGTCCCGAGTTGATCGCGGCAATGCTCTCGAACGCCGTCGCACGCGCTTTGATGTCGAGCATGTTCCCGGGCGCGACGGGAAAGTTGATGACGTTCCGCGCCTTCATGTCGGACTGGATCGTCGCGAGGCGCTCAGGATTGGCGTACGGGAGCGGTCGAAGCAGCACCGCGTTCACGACGCTGAAGATCGCGGTGCTCGCACCGACGCCCAATCCGAGCGTCAGGACGGCGGTGATGGTGAAGGCCGGATTTTTTCGGAGGGTACGAACGGCGAACGAAATGTCGCGAGCGAACATGTGAGACCCGCGGGGCGAAGGAGGCGTGGGAGGTCTACGGTGCGAACCCACACCTGCTTGGCACGCGGCGTTCCTACAACGGGCGTGTCCAACTTGTTGTGGACACGCTCGTTAGGATTTTCGTAAGCGTTCTGTGAGGAGCGAACGTGGGACGAGCTGTTCGAAAACGAACACCGGCCCGAGATTGAGTCATCCCGAGCGAAGCGAGGGATCGCTCTCCCTAAAGGCAGTTCAACTGCCTCGCGTGGAACGCGATCCTCGCCACCGGCAGTTCAACTGCCTCGCGTGGAAAGCGATCCCTCGTCGCTTCGCTCCTCGGGATGACTCGCGACTACCCGCCGTAGCAGTAGGTGCATTGCGATTGCTGCGCGCGGTTGACCGCGTAGACGCCGGACGCCGCGAGATTCGAACCGGCAAGCAGGCCGGCCTCGAATTCCTTCTTCGCGACCTCGGGCGTCACCTTCGCTTTCGGCGCAGCCATTCCACTGATGACCGTCAGCGCGAGGTTGCACGCGACGAAGATCACGCCGCTCGACATGATTTTTTCGTAGGTCATTCCCGGACGCAGGGGAACGTTGTCTCGGAAGATATTTCGCGTCGCGAACGCGTTGGTCTTCGGATCCTTCACGTTCAGCATCTCGCCGATGTGATATTTGGACCAGACCGTGTCGTTGAGTAGCAGCGGCATCGCGAAGTGGCGGAACACCGAGACGGCCGTGATGTCCGCATCGGTCGTCTTCGTCGCTTCCTTCGTGCTGTCGATGAAGTTCAGCGGGAAGGCCGCGCCCCAGCCCTCGTTGGCGCTCGTGTTGTCGAAGACCTGGCGGTATTTCCCCTTGATCTTGGCGACCCATGCGTCGGAGGGGGGAGCCGTGATCGCGCTGATCTCGGCGCTGGCGTTCGACCATCGACCGACCAAGAGAGCGGCGGCGCCGCCAGCGATGCCGCCGAGGAAGCCGCGGCGTGGAGTACGTGAAGCCGTGTGCGACATGATTCCTCCGGAGGGGATTAAGGGATTTTGACCTCATTCGATCTTACCGCGTCCAACCCGGCTCGCCAGAGCAAACGTTATGTACGATTCCGGGGAGCCCTGCCAGCAATCCCTCGCCTGGCGACGTACTTCTGGCTAGATCCATAGACGGCAGCGGGCGTCCCGGTCACGGCGCCTGCCCTCCCATTGGCCGTCCGCACAAGCCGACCGGAATTCCCCACCAACGCACAGGAGAAAGGATGTCGCGTTCGACAGGTTCCATGCGCCGCTGGAGGTTAGCGGCGCTCGCTACCGCGGCACTGACACATGCCGCGACAGCGCATGCCCAGGCGGCGACGCAGAAGATGGACGCGGAGTACACGTCGCAGATCAAGAAGTACTTGTCAGATCCGCGCATCTCGACAGAGCTCGTCGACCACCTTCCGGCTTCGCCGACCGTCCCGACCCCGCTCAAGTTCCTCGGCCACATCGTCGGGGCACCGGGCATTCTCGATCATGCCGCCGACATCCACCGCTACCTCGAAGCAGTGTCGAAGGCGGCGCCGGGGCGCACGCGCTTCTGGAAGATTGGAAAGACCGAGGAGGGCCGCGACATGGTGCTCCTCGCGATCGCTGACGAGAAGACCATCGCGAGCCTCGACAAGTACAAGGGCTACCTGAATCAACTCACCGATCCGCGCAAGACGACTGAAGCACAGGCGCGATCGCTGATCAAGACCGCGAAGCCGATCTACTACATCACGAGCGGCATGCACTCGCCGGAGTCCGGCGGCCCCGAGATGTTGATGGAGCTGGCGTACCGCTTGACGGTCGAAGAAACGCCGTTCATTCAGAATATTCGAAACAACGTCATCACGCTGATCACGCCGGTGGTCGAAGTCGATGGTCGTGAGAAGTACGTCGACAACCACTACTTCAATGAGAAGTGGGCAAAGGATCACGGCGGTGCAGATACGTCGGCCGGCGGCGGGCGTGGCGGCGGTCCGTTGTCGCTCATGTACTGGGGCAAGTACGTGCAGCACGACAACAACCGCGACGGGATGGGCCAGTTCCTCGATCTCACGAAGAACACGACGAAGGCCGTCCTCGAGTGGACGCCGACGATTCTCCACGATCTGCACGAAGCGCAGACGTATCTCTACGCGTCGACAGGGACGGGCCCGTACAACGACGCCCTCGATCCGATCGTCGTCGACGAGTGGTGGATGATGGCGAAGAACGACGTCATGGAAATGACGAAGCGCGGCGTGCCGGGCGTGTGGACCTACGGGTTCTACGACGGCTGGGTGCCGAACTACATGTTCTTCATCGCGCACACGCACAACGCGATCGGTCGGTTCTATGAAGTGCAGAGCTATTGCTCGGGGCCCTGCTCGAACTACGTCGTGAAGCCGCCCCTTCAGACGACGAGCAAGGAATGGTTCCGTCCGAACCCGCCGCTCGATTCGATCATGTGGAGCCCGCGCGCCAACACGAACATTCAGGAATCGGCAATCCTGTTCGCGCTGTCGCACGTTGGAAAGAACAAGGACTTGTACCTCGAGAACTACTGGCTGAAGAACAAGCGCGCCGTCGAGAAAGGCACGACGAAGCCTGGCACCGTCGCCGCTTGGATCATTCCTGCAAACCAGCACGCGAAACAAAACGCGGCTGAAGCCGTCAACGAGCTGAAGACGCAGGGCCTCGAGTTCTACACGGCAACGTCGGCGTTCAAGGCTGGCAACGTTCAGGTCAATCCGGGTGACTACATCATCCGCGGCGACCAGCCGTATCGCACGCTCGCGGACATGTACTTCTCGCTCCAGAACTTCTCGCCGGCAAATCCGTCGCCATACGACGACACGGGCTGGACGTTCCCGCTGATGCGTAACATCACGGTCACCGAAGTGACCGATAAGAGTATTCTCAAGGCGCCGATGACGATGATTCCGATGAAGAAGGAAGTCGTCGCCGCCGGCGGGATCTTCGGCGACGGCAACACGCTCATCGTCGAGAACAACAGCGACAACTCGCTCGTGACGTTCCGCTTCAAGAACGCCGGCGTCAAGATGTCGGCGACGGAAGAGCCGACGACGGCACACGGTCAAGCTATTGGATCAGGGGCCATCGTAATTGAGAACGCGAATCGCGCGCAGCTCGAGCCGTCGCTCAAGGCGCTTGGACTCGTCGCGCACGCGGTGACGAGCGCGCCGACGGTGAAGATGCACGATCTCGATATTCCGCGAATCGGCTACATCCACTCGTGGACGCGCACGCAGGACGAAGGTTGGGTCCGCGCGGCGCTCGACACGTACGGCGTGCCCTATCAGTACTTCGGTGAGAACGCCGTCCAGAAGATGGGGGACCTGCGTCAGAAGTTCGACGTCATTCTCTATCCGCACGGCGGCAGCGGCGTCGGTGCGACCGGCGGCGGTCGCGGTGGGCGTGGTGGCGCGGGCGCGAACGATCCCGTTCCATATAAGAGCACGAAGGAGTTCCCTTCCCTCGGCTTCCCCGATTCGACCGACGACGTTCGCGGCGCGCTCGGCGAAGAAGGCATGAAGTCGCTCTACGCGTTCGTCCAGCACGGCGGCACGCTGATCACGGAAGGCAACACGTCGGCGATCTTGCCGGAGATGAAGCTCACGCCGGGCGTCACGGTCGAGCCGGCGACGGCGCTCTTCGCGCGCGGGACAATTCTCCGCAACACGATCACCGATCCAAAGAGCCCGTTGATGTACGGTTACGCCCAGACAGACGTCCCCGTGTACTTCAGCCAGGCTCCGGTGCTAAACGCCGGCGCAGGCGCTGCGACGATCGCAGACAATAGTCCTGCCGGCGGTGGTCGTGGTGGTCGCGGCGGCGCGCAGACGCAGAACACGACGCCGATGGCAAGCCCGCTCAAGCTGTCGCCGTGGGATCCGAACAAGACGGGGACCCCATTCGGATATGCGACAAGTCTCGGCAACGACTTCAATGTCGTCGAGCCGGGTCACGCTGCGGCTGCCGGCGGTCGCGGTGGTCGGGGCGGCGGATTCCCAGGGGGATTCGGCGGGGGTGGTGGTCCGACGACGGTCGCGGGGCTGACCGCCGATCCGAGCTCGTCGACGCGCGTCATCATGCAGTTCCCGGAAAAGGCGGAGGACATGCTGCTGTCGGGGACGCTCGAGCGCGGAGATCTTCTCTCGAAGCGGGCGGGACTCGTCGATGAGAAAATTGGTAACGGTCACGTCGTGATGTTCGCGTTCCGTCCGTACTGGCGCTGGCAGTCGCAGGGCACGTACGCGATCGGGTTCAACGCGATCATGAACTGGAACGACCTCGACGCAGGGAAATAGAGGGCGCGGAGGTCTGGACGACGAAACGGAACGACGTGACAACGGAACCGCAGAACAACGGAACTCCGGCTTTTGACGCAGAGACGGTGAGGATACGCAGAGACGCAGAGGACTACGGGAAATTTGTTTTTAAACTTTTCGAACAAGCCGTAGTTCCGCTGTGCTCTGCGTCTCTGCGTCAAGCTATGCCGTTCTGCTGTTCCGTGGTTCTGCTGTTCCGCAGGTCCGGCCGGCAGTATGGCCTACGGTTTCCCCACTCTCCTGCCCAGAATCATCTTTATAATCTTCTGGTCCCCGGCCGCAGTTAGCGCCTTGCCGTAGCCAAGGTTGAATTCCCACTCCGGACCGAAGTCGAGGTTCACGGCGCCGAAGATCTGATGCTCTTGCTCGGCGAGCGGCTCCGTGCGCTTGATCGTTCCAGTCGCGCCGTAGTACTCGATCGCAAGGTTCACGCGCTTCGTCACGTCATAGCCAACGTTGACGTTTGGCGTGAACTCGAAAGGCGTCGACGAACCTGGACCTCGAAGCGACTTCTCGAACGTCGGATTGAGCGAGATGTACAGTTTGCCGATGTCCTTGTCGATGATCGGTCGCAGCTCATACGTCCACGTATCGGCCGAGAATTTCGAGCGCGCGTAGCCGAACTCTTGTGAGATGCTGACACCGACCGGCCAGCCCCAGCTCTCGGGCACACGAACGCGAGGGCGAAGATGTGTTCCGACCCATTGCAGCCCCTGTCCGTCGGGCTTCGACATGAACCAGTAGAAGCCGAGCTCCGACCAGCTGTTCCAGCCGTGGGTGATCTCGACGGTTTCGTGCAGCGCGTGATAGGTCGGATATTCGCCGAACGGCGAGACCGTACGACGCCCGTCGATCGTGTAGTTCGAGTGCAGCTCGAACATGGTCACGCCGCGCGCGACGGTCTCGGACCCGTAGACCTGGATCTCGTAGTTCTCTTGTGCGCGGAGCGACGAGGACGCAAGCAGCAGCGCAGCGGGAAGGACAACGCGAAAGTTCAGCATGCAGTGGTGGTTGATGTTGGAGCCCAAATCTCGGTCGATAAGCATACGACGTCGACCCACTCGGCGCTGCAAAGATGAATTGACGGCGGTCCACATCACCGGTATATCCGCCGCGGAACTCACAATGGACAGACTGATGTCGCTTCGCATGTCAAAGCGTGGATTCGTCGCGCTGCTCGGCCTTCTTCCCTCGGTCACGATCGCACAGGCCGCAATCGATCCGGCGATTCAGAGTTACATCAACAGCATTCGAGTGATCGACGACCACGCGCATCCGATGCGGCCTGTCGCGGCGGGCGCTCCGGCGGATACCGACTTCGATGCGCTTCCGCTCGACGGGATCCCGAGCTTTGATTTGCCGAGCCGGTTGAAGGGCGACGATCCAATTTGGCGTGCGGCGCAGCAGGCGCTCTACCACGTCCCGTCAGCCGCGACCGAGGCGGCCTACAAGGCATCGCTCAAAGCGGCCGCCACGAAAATGATGGCGGAAAAGGGCCAAGGATTTCCGACATGGGTGCTCGATCAGACCGGCATCGACGTCATGCTCGCAAATCGCATCGCGATGGGCCCGGGGCTGAGTCCAACACGCTTCAAGTGGGTTGCGTTCGTCGACCCGTTGATGCTGCCGCTCGATACGCGTAACGAGGCGACACGCACCCCCGATGTGAAACCGTTGTATCCCCGCGAAGCGAAGCTCCTTCGACGATACTTGAAGGACCTCGACGTTCGCTCGTTGCCAACGACGCTCGATGAATACGTGCGAACTGTCGTCGCGCCGACGATCGCCCGAGAGAAAGCCGGCGGTGCGGTTGGCATCAAGTTCGAGGCGGCGTATCTCCGTCCGCTCGACTTCGACGATCCGAATCCGAGCGAGGCCGCGCGCGTCTACGCGAAGTACGCGAAAGCTGGCGCGCCGACGCGCGCCGAATACAAGTCCCTCGAGGACTACTTGTTCCGAGTCATCTGTCGCGAAGCCGGAAAGCAGAAGCTCGCCGTGCAAATCCATGTGCTCGAGACGTTCGGCGGATTTTACTCGGTCCACGGAAGCTCGCCGCACAATCTCGAGCCGGCGTTCAACGACTCGTCGCTTCGCGCGACGAACTTCGTCATCGTGCACGGTGGCTGGCCGCTCATCAACGAAACGCAAGGACTCCTCGGCAAACCGAACGTCTACGCAGACATCTCGATGATGGACGACATCCAATCACCGACGGTCATCGCGGGCGTTCTTCGCCAGTGGCTCGGCGAGTGGCCGGACAAGGTGTTGTTCGGGTCGGACGCATTCGACGGCGGCGTCGAGCAAGGTTGGGAACAGGTCGCGTGGGTCGGCGCCACAACGGCACGCAGAGCGCTCGCGATCGCGTTGACGGGAATGATGAAGGACGGTGAGATCTCCCGCGACCGTGCGCAGGCGATCGCGCGAATGGTCATGCGGGAGAATGCCGCGAAAGTATATGGACTTCCGAAATAGAGTTTGCCAATGCGCTCGCTCGGCATCTTCGGCCTGATCGCGGCGACCACGGCAGCCGCGCAAAACGCGACGTCGGTCGGGGACTCGTCGCACTTTCGCGCACTCGACCTCCCGACGCCGAACCAGTATCGGGAGCGGCAAACCCGGCGCGAAGTACTGGCAAAAGCGCGTCGATTACACGATTGGCGCGGTGCTCGATCCCGCGAAGAACGAGGTCCGCGGCCGCGAGACGATTCACTACATCAATCATTCGCCCGACACGCTGAGCTATCTATGGCTGTTCGTCGAACAGAACATCTGCGAGCCGAACAGCATCACGAACCAGCTCAATCGGCCGCCGCCCGCGTTCCTCGGGACGAGCTTCGACTTCTCGTGCCCAGGGCTTCAATCGCGCGCCCCGGCTCGAGTCGCTGACGATCGGCGGCAAGGAGCCGAGGACATCGTCGCGGCAACGGGCGACTTGAAGAATCCCGAGGAGGGTTGACCGCAACGCAGCGCCAACGGCTTGTGCTGGCGCGGACGTCCGACACGACGATCGCGATCATTCGCGCCGATGAGGCCCGGAATGCAGCGAAGACACGTCCGTCGGCGCGCAACCGGGCGAGCCGAGCACAATCGATTGGCATTTCACCGCGGCGAACGTTCGCGACTTCGCATTTGCCGCCGGACCGGAGCTCCGGTGGGATGCGAGCGGTTATAACGGGATCCTCATCGAAAACCTCTATCGGCCGAAAGCGGACGAGTGGCCAGAGGCGATGGGCGATGGGCGATGGGCGATGGGCGATGGGGACGGAATGGCGGAGCACTACCGCAACGCAACCCGCCGTCGCCCGTCGCCCATCGCCCGCCCCCCCAAAAGCGTCGTCGCGGCCATATGGCCCGTCACGATGACGACGGTCTTGAACACGTCCGGGATCGCGTCGAGCGCAATGAGGATTCCAATTCCCTCGACAGGCACTCCAACCGCCACGAAGAGCGGCGCGAGAATCAACAAACCGCCGCTCGGAATTCCCGGCACGCTGAGACTCATCGGAATCGACGCCAGACCGACCGTGATCACCGCGCCGAGTCCGAGCGGGACTCCGTACAGCTTTGCGATGAACAGACACGAAACGATCCACGACGCCGGCGTGTTCACGCGAAATACCGAAACGCCGAGCGGCAGGACGACGCCCGCGACCTCCGGCGGCACCTGAAGCACACGCTCGGCACCGTCGATCATCGCTGGTAGCGCGGCGACTGACGATCGCGTCCCCGTTGCGACGACCTGTGCTGGAAGCGTCGCACGCGCGAACCGCTTCATCGGCGCACCGGTGAGCCACATCAGCACGTAAATCAACACGCCGATGCCAAACACAACGCCGCAGTGCGCGACGAGGAAGAACGCCACCGCACCGGCGAGACTCGTTCCCAGATGCAGTGCGAGACCAATCGCCAACGCGAAAACGCCGATTGGCGCGAGGAGCAGCACCCATTTCACGAGGACGAGCATCGCGTCCGTCACCGCACGAAAAAAGTTCGCGGTCGGGCCGCGAACTTCGGGCGACGTTCGCGCCAGCGCCAAGCCGAACACGACCGAGAATACGATGACCGGCAACATGACGCCGTCGGACGCCGCTTTGATCGGATTCGCCGGCACGAGCGCGACGAGCCAGTTCGCGAAGCCCGGGACCTGCGTCTGCGTCGTTGACGTCGCGCTAGCGCGTAGCGAAGCAGCCGACGCCGGATCGACATGCAACAGCGAGATGATCGGCGGGCCGACGACGATTCCGATCACCGCAACACCGGCGAGCATGACGACAAACAGCGCGATGCATTGGACGCCGAGCCGTCCGACCGACGCGCTCTTCGATTCCGCGCTCAGCGTCGAGATCAACAACGACGCGACGAGTGGGACGATCGTCATGCGAATCGCGTTGACCCAGAGGGTGCCGACAGGCTCGATCAGCGCCGCGACCGAGCGAGCGCTTGCCGATCCAGACGATACGACTGCGATGCCGGCGATGAGGCCGAGCACCAACCCGATGAGTGCGCGTCCGGCGGGTGTGTTGAAAAAACGGCCGATGGTCGAAGCCATCGGCCGAATATGACGACGTCCGTCAATTCACGCGACTGGCGACGACTACTCCGCGCGAATGGCGATCAGGGGATCGACACGTGTCGCGCGCGTCGCAGGAACGAGGGTCGCGAGAAGTCCGGCGACGAGCATGCCGACGACCGCCAGCGTCCATGTCAGCGCGTCGAGCGGGCTGACGCCATAGAGCATGAACGTCATGAGCCGCGTCACCGCCGCCCCACCAATCAGTCCGAGAACCAGACCGCCCGCGACGAGCAGAAGACCGTCGCGCGTCACGAGTCCGACGAGACTCGACTTCGGGCTGCCGAGCGCGGAGCGAATTCCGAGCTCGCGCGTGCGTTGCGCAACGACGTAGCTCAAGACCCCGTAGAGTCCCGCCACGGCCAATACGATTGCGACGGCAGCGAACGTTCCGAGCAAACTGAAATAGAATCGCGGGCGGCCGAGGCTAGTTGCGATGACGTCGGGCATTGGACTAACGCGCGCGACGGCAGCCTGCGGATCTACGCGACGCACCGCGGCTCGAATCTCGGGCATCACCGTGCTTGGGTTGCTTCCCCTTGCGCGGACCAAGATCGAAAAACTGGAAGTTCCCTGACCAATCTGACGGTAGTTGAAGTAGAACTCAGGCGCCGGAGGTGCGATCGGTCCGGCATTTCGAATGTTGCTGACGACGCCGACGATCGTGCCGAACGTCGAGTCGGTCCAATGGAAGCGCGATCCAACCGGATTGAGTCCGCCGAAATCTCGATCGACCAGCGCCTGATTGACCACGACGACGAGCGGCGAGCTCGGTCGCTCGTCGTCGCTCGCCTGAAGAAGCCGGCCGGCGATCAACCGCTGTTTCGTCATTTGGAAAAAGCTCGGGGACACTCCCCTGAATTCGACAAGCGGCTGTCGGGAGGGATCTTCGGCAGGACGACCCTCGTACTGGATGTTCGAGTTGTTGCCCCAGCTGATGTACGGCGCCGCCGTGATTGCACCGGCTGCTTCGACATTCGGCACGGCTTGAATCGCTTCGATCGTCGGCTCGAGGAAATTCTGAATCGTGCTCGAGTTCGGATACCGAGCGGACGACGTCGTGAGTTGAAAGGTCAGCACGTGCTGGGTCTCGAACCCTGGATCTTTGCTCAACACCCCCGCGAATCCTTTGAGAACGAGGCCCGCGCCAATCAACAGCATCAGCGACAACCCGATCTCGAACACGACGAGCGATCGCAAGGCGCGATTCTGTGTCTTCCCCGCCCCGCCCCCGCGGCCCGCGCGGAGTGCGTCCTGCGGATCCACAGTTGAACCGCGCCACGCGGGAACTACTCCACACGCAATCCCGACGACGAGCGCGAGGCCAACGGCGAACGCGATGACGTTCGCGTCGAGTGTCAATCCAGCGAGTTGCGGCATTCGGGCGGCCGCCAGGGAGCCGATGGTCTTCACGCCGACAATCGCCAGCACCAGACCGAACGCGGCGCCGATGACCGTGATGAGTAAACTCTCAACGAGCGGCGGGCGCATCGCATCCCAGCGTGTTGCGCCGAGGGCCGTACGAACCGCCATTTCGCGTTGACGTTGGACGCCTCGGGCGAGAAGCAGTGCGGCGACGTTCGTCGCGGCGATGAGTAGAACGATGCAGACGGCGCCGAACAGCAGGATCAGCGGCGTCTTGATCGACGAGACGCTTTCGGACTGCATCGGGCCTACGCGAACGTCTTCGCCGCGCAGTCCGGGATTTTCTTTCACGATCGATGCGAAGATCGTGCGAAGCTCTGCTTGGGCCGATTCGGCGGTCGACCCGTCCGCGAGGCGCGCGACGAGTTGCAAGAAGTTGCCGCCGCGCTGCGTCAGCTGCTGCTCGGTAAACCGGATCGGCATCCAAACGTCGGCCTTGAGTATCGATCCGCCGATCGGCACGCGAAACTCGGGCGGTGCGATGCCGATGACGGTCGTCGGCTTACCGTCGATCGAAAGCGTTTTATTGATGATCGATGGATCCGCGCCGAGCGTCGTCCGCCAAAGTTCGTCGCTGATGACGGCAACGAGTGGCTGATCGACCCTGTCATCCGACGGCAAGATCAGGCGACCGCGCTCGGCGTTGACGCCGAGGAGCGGAAAGAGATTGCCGGTCACCGAAGCGAGCGGCGCTTGGATCGCTTGCGATGTGAGATTGATGAGCGCGGTCCCCTGCGCCGTCGCGGCGAGCGCCGTGAGACTTCGCGTCCGCTTTGCCATCTCGGCGTAGTTCATGATCGACTGCGGCCACGTGCCGAGCGGGCCTGAGTTTGGTGTCGTCCGGAAGACGGCGACGAGTCGGTCTGGCCGATTGAACGGGAGGGCCCTCAGGAGCGCGCGATTGATCGCGCTCGAGATTGCGGTCGTCGCGCCGATGCCGAGGGCGAGACACAGAATCGCGGAGACGGCGACGGTTGGAGTGCGGGCTAGCCCGCGAGCAGCGTTGCGGATTTCCGTGGAGCTGACGAAGGCCATCGAATTCCTCTCATTAGAGCGCCGAAGGTCGGACAGTGGCCAACGGGAAAACGTTGAATCGGCCGAACAGCGGTCAGATAGGCGCTAGGTCAGCGCATCGACGATCGACCGGATCTGCGTTTCGTCCCCACCGACGCGTGCGTGGACCTCCCCGAGCCCGGCACCCTCCACGATCGCGCGCACGTTCGAGCCGCGGACCTTACCGCCGGCCATGATCTCGATCCGTCCTGCGCTCCTCTCGACCAGCATCGCGAGCTTCTCGATCCCCTCGGCCGCGGTTGGTTTTCCTCCCGATGTCAGGAGTCGCTTGATCCCACAGGCCATGAGGTCATCCAGCGCCGACGAGAGATCGTCGATGACGTCGAACGCCTTGTGAAACGTCACCGGCGTATTACCGGCGAGCCGGACGAACTCCGCAGTACGCTTGGTGTCGACGCGGTTCCGGTCATCGAGAATCCCGATCACGACCCCTTCGACGTTCTTCGATAGAACCATGTCGAGATCGCGGCGCATCTGGTCGAGCTCCGCGGCCGTGTGGACGAACGACCCGCCTCGCGGCCGCACCATTGCCATGATCGGCAACCCAACGTTGCGCTGCACCGATTCGATCAGCGCGGCACTCGGCGTCGTTCCGCCGACGTCGAGTCGATCACAAAGCTCTAATCGACGCGCACCACCGCGCTTGGCGTTGATGCATTCCTCGATCGTCTCCACGCACCCTTCGACGAGGATATTCACCGCTTCGGGGCCTTTTCGAGCGTTGGATTGAGATTGTACTCCTTCGATTGGCCCTTCGGGATGCTGATCCACTTCCATTCGTCGGTTGCGACAATTCGCGAGAGCAGAATGATCTGTCCGACGTGCATCGCGACGTGCGTCACCGAGCGGGTCAGCGCCTCGTGAATCGTCAGCTCGAGCTTTCGAATCATCACGGTGCGCGTGAGATCGCTTTCAGTGAGCTTCGACAGCGCCGTGGTCAGGGCACCCCACCCCGCGTTCCATTCCTTCTCGGCCTCGGCGCGGGTGAACGGACCTTCGCCGAATTCTCCGTCACGGTCGCGCCACGGTTTCTCGCCGTCGGCGGTCCCGAAATCCGTGAAACGCGACGAGAGATTTCCCCCGACGTGCCGCATGAGCATCGCGATCGAGTTGCCGTTTGGGGCGACGATTCGGTTCAAGGCAGCGTCATCCGGCACCTGCTCGATGGCCTTGTCGGCCACGATCCGATAGCGCTCGTACTCGTCAACGAAGCTCTGGACGAACATTTTCTGCTCTCCGTTTTGCATTAAGATTGGAGCCTTGCGGAATCACGTTCCAATTCTCGCCGGCTCCCTTTCCTCCGCGCAACACGACACGCCATGCAGTTTCATGAACGACCGGTCATGCCTCGCGGCTTTCGTTGCGCGAGCCGCAACTGTGGACTGAAACCGACCGCGAAAGACCTCGCGCTCTTCGTCAGCGAGACCGACGCGGCCGCGGCCGCGCTTTTCACGCGGAATCACTTCCCCGGCGCGCCGATCATCCTCGGTCGCGAGACCATTCGCGGCGGCCGGCTTCGCGCGATCGTCGCGAACAGCAAATGCAGCAACGTCGCGACGGGAGAACGTGGAGTCGAAAATGCTCGGCGAATGGCCGCCGCCACCGCGACAGAGGTGGGAACGCGGCCAGATCGCGTTCTCGTGAGCTCGACCGGCGTCATCGGTGTTCAGCTCCCCATCGAGACGATCGAGCGCGGCATTCGTGGAATGTCGAAGGACCTTCAGTCGGATCCGCTCGTCGGCGCCGAGGGCATCATGACGACCGACACCTACGCGAAGGCGCTCTCGGCAAACGTCGGCGAGGCAACGATCACGTGGGTCGCGAAAGGCTCGGGAATGATCGAGCCGAACATGGCGACGATGCTGTCCTACATCTTCACCGACGCGGAGATCGACACCACGTCGCTACAGAGCCTTCTCCGCGATTCGGTGAACGTCTCGTTCAACATGCTTTCGGTCGACACGGATACGAGCACGTCGGACACGTGCGCGATTCTCGCGAATGGCGCCGCGGGAACCGCCGACATGAAAGAGTTTGCGAAAACTCTCATGGCCGGCTGCACACGAATGACCGAGCTGCTCGCCCGCGACGGTGAAGGCGCCGAGCATTTGATCCGCGTCATCGTTCGCGATGCGGCGTCGGAGTCCGATGCGCGCCGCGTCGCGAAGTCAGTCGTGAACTCGCCGCTCGTGAAGACGATGGTACACGGCGCGGATCCGAACGTCGGCCGGCTTCTCATGGCAGTTGGCAAATGCTTCGACTGCGTCATCCGTGCTGAGTCGACCGACGCCTGGATCAACGGTCACCAGGTCGTCGGTAAGGGGACGCGTCTCGATTTCGATGACAACTTCGTCCGCGCGACGCTTCGCGCCGAGAACATCGATCTGGAGATCTCGCTCGGCGTCGGCTCGGCGAGAGCCACGGCGTACGGCTGCGATCTCAGCAAAGGCTATATCGACGAGAACGCGGCGTACTACTCGAGTTGACCGCGGCGAAGCTGCCGTCCGGCGAAGCGAGGCGCGAGCGACCCGACCATCAATTCATCACCGCAATACACTCGATCTCCATCCTTGCCCCGAGCGCGAGTCCCGTCGACCCAAAGGCGCTCCTCGCCGGCAACGATCGTCGGAAATAGCTCGCGTAAATCTCATTCATCGCCGGCCACTCCTTCATGTCGGCCATGAAGACCGTGCACTTCGCGACGCGGTCCATCGAGGAACCCGTTTTCTCGAGCACGTCCTTGATGTTATTGAGTGCCTGGCGCGCCTCGGCCTGAATTCCGCCCGCGACGAGCTTGCCCGACGCGTCCGTGCCGATCTGCCCGGCGAGGAATAGCAGGTTGCCGACGCGAACGGCCGGGGAGAACGGATAGGCCGGCGGACCGTAGGGCGTCAGAAACTCGATGCCGTTCGGGGGGATGTTGTGGTGACAAGCGCTCAGGAGCAACGTCGCTGCCAGCAGTGAAAGAACTCGACGCATTGATTGCCTCGGGTCGGGTGTGCGGGAAAACTTCTCGCCCTCATCTTGCATCCTCAACCGAACCACGGTCCAGAGGAGTCACGTGTGGCGACGAAACCCAAACGCGCTCCGCGCACCCGCGCGGCTACAACCTACCAGATGCCGACGACCGAGTCGATTCCGCGCCGAGCGCTCGGATCCACCGGCGAATATGTCTCGGCTCTCGGGCTTGGTGGGTTTCACCTCGGCCTGATTCCCACCGAGCGCGAATGCAAGAACGTCGTCCACGCCGCGATCGATGCGGGCATCACGTTCCTGGATAACGCGTGGGAGTATCACGACGGCAAAAGTGAAGTTCGGCTCGGAAAGGCGCTCGTCGGACGCCGCGACGAGGTGTTTCTCATGACGAAGGTCTGCACCCACGGTCGCGATGCGCGCGTTGCGATGCGCATGCTGGACGACTCGCTGCGTCGCCTCAAGACCGACTATCTCGACCTGTGGCAGGTGCACGAGGTCGCGTTCTACAACGATCCCGAGCTCCACTTCGCGAGGGGCGGCGTCATCGAAGCGCTCGACAAGGCGAAGAGACAGGGCAAGGTGCGCTTCGTTGGATTCACCGGTCACAAAGACCCTGCTCTGCACCTTCGAATGTTGTCGTACGACTATCCCTTCGACACAGTGCAGATGCCGCTCAACTGCTTCGACGCGACCTTTCGCAGTTTCGAGCAACAGGTGCTGCCTGAGTTACTGCGACGCGGGATCGCGCCGATCGGAATGAAGAGCATGGGCGGCGAAGGCGACATGGTGAAGAAGAAAGCCGTGACCGCACAGGAAGCGCTCGGCTACGCGATGAGCCTTCCAGTCGCGACGACGGTCAGCGGCATCGACTCGATGAAGGTGCTCCGACAAAACTTGGGCGTCGCCTGTGGGTTCAAGGCGATGTCCTCGAAGGTCATGCAGGCGCTCAGGACTCGAATCGCGGCACAAGCGGCGGACGGTCGGTTCGAGTTGTACAAGACCACCGCGAAGCACGAGGCGAACGTCGGTCGCAAGCAGCACGGCTTTCCGTCGCAGGAGGAGACTGGGGCGTAGCTCGTTGTCATGTGTTCGGCATAGACGCCGCACGCGCAGCGGCTCAGTTTTCAGGCGTGACCGCAACGGGCGAATACGGACAACTGAGCGAAGCGCAGATCAACGCAACGCTTCGCCGCCTCCGCGACATCGCCCGATTCCGCACCCAGAAAGCTTGCCCCAACCGAAGTCTCGGCGTACGACAATCACCAGGGAAACGACGACAGCCAGGGCAACCAGGACGGCCACGGCAGTCACACAATGGCTCCGACAACCTGTATGTCTGGGCGAGCGACCAGGCCAGAACGGCCGCGGATTTTCTCGCCGTCATCGACTTCGATCAAAAATCGAAGACGTATGGGAAGATCCTGAAGACCGTTCCTCTTCCCCCGCCCGGCAACACCGGCAACGAGCCACACCACTGCCATACCTCCGCCGACCAAAACATCCTCGCCTGCGGCGGTTTGCTCAGTGTGCTAAAAGGGCAGAACGACATCTTCTTCTTCGACATCTCCGACGCGCGCAATCCCAAGTTCTTGAAGTCGACGCGGGCGATGCAGTCCAGCATTACCGACGACTTCCTCGCCCTGCCCGGGGGCGGATTTCTCGTCACCAACATGGGATCGGCGAACGGCGGTCCCGGCGGCCGTGTCGTCGAGTTCAACAAGAACCTCGATCTGGTCGCCGAGTATCCGGCGGTATCGCCTGCGGACGGCAAGTTCAACCCGCACGGCATGGACGCGGACTTTTCGCGGAACGTCCTCGTGACGAGCGATTTCGTGAACCCCGCGTCGACGCTCGATGTCGTCCCCGGCCCGCTCGAGCTACGGAGCTCCGTTCGGTTCTGGAACTTGAACGCGCGGACGATTACGCGGTCGGTCTTCCTTCCGGACGAGGCAGGAACGATGGACGTGAAGCTCATCCCCGGCGACAGCCACGGCCGCGCGGTCACGGTCAACATGTTCACGGGCCTCATGTATTCCGTCGATCCGACGGACGGCAGCTACGTCCAGGCGTTCGACATGAGCGACGTGAAGCCTCACGTCAGCACGCCAGTGTCGGGCGGAATGCCTGGGCTTCTCGCCGTGCCGCGTGGTGGACACACCGTGATCGCGGCAACGTTTATGGCCGGCCAGGTCGTGATGCTCGACATGTCGAACCCGAAGAAGTTCAAGCAGACATCCGTCGTCAGCTTCGGCGAGAATACGGGCCCGCACTCGCTGCACCTGACGCACGATGACAAGCGGCTCGTCGTCACGGATTACTTCCTCAACGAGGACGATTTCGGGAAGGTCGCGCTCGAGGGTGACCACAAGCTTCACGTCCTGAACGTCAACGGCGATGGTTTGTCGATCGACGAGGGATTCAGGGCGATCGACTTCAACACGGCGTTTGCCACCGGCCCGGCACGGCCGCATGGCATCGGCATGAAGTGATGTGTGGAGAGCCGAATCAACCTCCTTCCGCGAGAGTGCGGTTGGAGGTCGCGTTTCTCGATGATGCAGCTGTTTCAGAGCCGGTGCCGGCGGCGCGCGATGAGCCGTCTCGCTTCACAGCGCTCGTCGTCGCGGCCGATCCAGACGTGCGGCGATACCTTGGCGAGTGCCTGCGAGTCCGGACCGAAATCCGAATGTACGCGGCAGCGACGATCCCGGCGGCCGCCGAGATCGTCAGTCAAACACGGACCGACTTTGTGATTGTCGATCGGAGCGAAGGGCTCGAAGGCTTACCACATCTCCGAACGATCGTGATCGTTGATGAGGTCCCGTATGGCGTTTCTACGAGGAGGTCGCGCATTCGATTGCTCGCCAGACCGTTCTCTGCAGAGCAGTTGGCGTTGGAAGTCGATCAGCTTCTGCTGCTGGAATAGCTGAAAAGCATCCGTGTTTTTGATTCAGACGTCGCAGATATCGAACGCCTGCTTGAGCGACGTCAGCGGATCTCGCTTCGGCACGAACTCCTGTGCCACGTATCCAGTGTAGCCGAGGTCGGCGATCGCCTGCATCACCCGACGGTAGTTCAGCTCCTGGGTGTCGTCGATCTCGGCGCGACCCGGCACGCCGCCGGTATGAAAATGAGCGATGTGCGGAAAATTGTCGCGGATCGTGCGAATGACATCTCCTTCCATGATCTGCATGTGGTAGATGTCGTACAGCAGCTTGAGCCGAGGCGACGCGACGCCCTGTACGACCTGAACTCCCCATGCGGTGTGGTCGGCTTGATAGTCCTTGTGATCGACCTTGCTATTCAACAACTCTAAACACAGCGTGACGCCGTGCTTCTCGGCGGTCGGCGTGATGCGCTTGAAACCGGCAATGCAGTTTTGGATCCCTTCGCCGTCCGACAGCCCCGCGCGATTGCCGCTGAAGCAGACGATGTTCGGAACGCCCGCCGCAGCGGCGGCTGGAATCATCTTCTCGGCCGCGGCGATGAGCTTGTCGTGGTTGTCGGGTCGATTGAAACCGACCGGAATCGTCCCGAAGCCGTTCGCGAGCGCGCACTGGAGGCCGTGCTTGGGCGGTGTCGCCCAATCGGCTTCGTCGAGCAACTCGACGGACTTGTAGCCGAATCCTTTCGCGGCTTCGCAGAGGTCGTCGAGCTTGATGCGGGCGTAGCACCAGCGAGAGACTGACTGTTTGATTCGACCAGCGTGAGCTGCGTCGCCGGGAGAGCGATTCTGTCGGCGCTCGAGTGCCTCGGAACCGCCGGGCCCGAGACCCGCCGTCGCCGCGACGGCGCCGAGTTGCACGATCGCGTCGCGGCGATTGATGTCGCGACTCACAGCTCGTGCCGCTTCATCGCATCGACGGCGTGGGCGGCCGCGCGCGCCGTCAGCGCCATGTACGTGATGCTCGGATTCTGGCAGCCGTTGCTCGCCATGCACGAGCCATCGGTGAGGAAAAGATTCTTCACGTCCCACGCTTGGTTCCAGCGATTGACGACGCCTTCCTTCGCGGTTTTGCTCATGCGCGCGCCGCCCATCTCGTGAATGCAGTGTCCCGGTGGATTGTTCGAGCCATGCGTCCGAATGTTCGTGCACCCCGCCGCATCGAGCATCTCGGCCATCGCCGTCTCCATGTCCTTGTCCATCGCGCGCTCGTTCTCGCGCCAACGCACGTCGAGATGCGCCGCGGGAATTCCCCATTTGTCCTTCACCGTCGCATCGAGCGTGATGCGATTGTCTTCGTGCGGCAGGGTCTCGCCCCAGCCCGAGGCATTGAGATTCCACGCACCGAGATCATCGATCAACGACTGCTTGAACGAAGCACCGAAGCCGGGCATGCTCGAGCCGCGTCCCCAACCGGAGCGCCCTGAGCCGCCTTGCATGCCGTAGCCGCGGAGGAAATCCGGATGCGCGCTTTTGACGTTTCTAAAGCGCGCGATGTAGATCCCGTTCGGGCGGTGGCCGATCGTCTTCTTGTCGGTGAACCCTTTCACCGTTCCCGACGCGCCGGATCCGTAGTGATGGTCCATCACGTATCGGCCGAGCAGTCCGCTGGAGTTCGCGAGGCCTTCGGTGAAGCGCGGGCTCTTCGAGTTCAGGAGAAGCCGCACCGTTTCGATCGTGGACGCACACAGGAACACGATGCGCGCGCTGAACTCCATCGGCTGCATGGTCTGTGCATCGATGATGCGAACGCCGGTCGCGCGACTCTTCTTCGGATCGAACAGGACTTCCGAGACGACGCTGTTCGGGCGAAGCGTGAGACGCCCGGTCTTGCTCGCGGCCGGAAGGGTCGATCCGAGGCTGCTGAAATACGAAAGCGTCACGCATCCCCGCTCGCAGGGACCGCAGTAGTGACAGGGTAGCCGGCCGTTGTGCGGCTGCGTGAGGATCGCCGCACGTCCGATGGTCATGACGCGCTCGCCGTTGAACGCTTTGAGAATCTTCGGGCGCGCGTCGCGCTCGACGACTGTCATCGGCATCGCAGGGAGAAACTCACCGTCGGGCAGCTGCGACAGTCCTTCTTTCGCTCCCGTGATACCGATGAACTTCTCGACATACGAATACCAGGGCGCGATGTCCTTGTAGCGAATCGGCCAGTCGTTGCCGTGCCCGTCTTTCGCGTTCGCCGTGAAATCGAGGTCGCTCCACCGATAGACCTGCCGGCCCCACGTGATCGAGCGACCGCCGACCTGGCGTCCACGGAAAAAGCGGAAGGGCGCGTCCGCCGGCGTCGTATAAGGATTCTCATTGTCGTTGACGAAGAACTTGTGTCCGACTTCGTCGCACGCGTAGCACTCCCGCTGGATGGGCTGATCCCGCTCGAGGGTGACGCGATCCCCCATTCCACGGAAATGCATCTCCCACGGCTGCACGTGTTCGACAAAATCCTTCGCTGGATCGACGGGACCTCCTGCCTCGAGAACCAGCGTCCTGAGCCCGCGTTCGGTGAGCTCCTTCGCTGCCCACCCTCCGCTGATCCCAGAGCCGACGACGATCGCGTCGAAGCTTGTCTGCTCACGCATGGTGGTGCGCCTCACCGCTGCTCTTCGACGCCGGTGTGTTCATCGGCGCTGCCCCGTCGAAGTGACCGGGCATGATCTCGGTGTGAAGGACGTCCTTCATCACGCGCTCGCTCGTGAAGTAGCCGTGAATGATGAGCCCTTTGAGTCGCCAATAGCTGCGCGCCGGCTCGGCATTCCTCGGCGCCATCTCGAGCGTTTCGATAAATGATCCACGCGCCGTGGGCGACAGCTCGGCGAAGGACGACCCGGCGTCGGCTTTTGCGTTGGCGTCAAATGCGTCGAGGCCGGCGAGAAAGGTCGTGCGTTGATCGTCGGTGTAGTTCTCGCCGACGATCACGTTCACGAAGGCCGGGACGCCGACGTCGCTGGCACTGGGCGTATCGGTCCTGGGAAGCAGCGTGTCGCCGATCGCCCCGACGAGGGCGAGCTGTTGATCGCTCAACCCCTCGGTGATGCGGACGCCGGCCGCAACTCGGCTCCAGGCCGCGACGGCGTCGAGCGGAAGAAGTGCAGCCGCAGTCGCGCCGCCGAGCGCTCGGAGTAGATCACGTCGTTGCATATGAGTCCTGGGAGGAAAGCGCACTACAGAACTACAGAACCGCGGAAAAAAGGAACCCCCGTTCTCTGACGCAGAGACGCAGAGGACACGCAGAGGCGCAGAGGACCGCGGAACGACAATTTGTTAAAGAATCAAAAGTGAAATCTTTGTAAAGCGAAAAACGACAATCTTTCTTGAAGAGTCAAAGAAAACGTTGTTCCCTCTGCGCCTCTGGGTGTCCTCCGCGTCTCCGCGTCAAGAGACGGGGTTCCGCGGTTCCGTAGTTGCGTCGTTCCGTCGTTCCGTCTTAGTTCAAAGTTTATACAGCGCCCTCGCATTGCCCCCAAGGATCTTCTTTCTTTCCTCGCCACTGACATCGAGGGCTGCCAAGCTCGACTTCATCTTCGGGATGCTGCCGATCTGATGCGGATAGTCGCTCGCGGCCATCACACGATCGGCCCCCGCGAAATCGACCGCGAGCCGCACGGCTTTCGGATCGAAGTTCACAGTGTCGAAATAGAAGTTTCGTAAATACTCACTCGGTTTCCGGGGAATGGCTGCACGGCAGTCCGGAAACGCTTCCCAGCCGCGATCGAGTCGCTCGGCGAGGTACGGAATTGCGCCGCCGAGGTGCGAGAGAACCCACTTGATGTTCGGATACTTCTCCGGGATACCGGCGAACGTCAACTTCGCCGCGGCGAGCGTCGTATCGGCGAGGAATCCAACGAGCGGCATGAGCCAATAGTCCGTCATCGCTTCGACGCCGACGGGATCGGTCGGATGAATATGAAGGATGGCGCCGAGTCGGTTGGCTTCCTCATAAAGCGGGTGGAAGCGTTTGTCGGCGAGCGCGACGCCGTTGACGTTGCTGAACAGCATCGCGCCCGGCATTCCGAGCTCCGTGACTGCGCGTTTGAACTCGATGACCGAGGCCGCGGGGTCGTTCAGCGGCAGCGTCGCGAGAGAGCCGAATCGCGGAGAGCGTTCTTTCACGACCTTCGCGAAGGCGTCGTTCACCATTCGCGCGAAGCGAACAGCGCGTTCCGGCGATTCGACATGTGTGCCCGGCGTCGTGAACGTGATGATCTGCGTATCGACTCCCTCTTTCTCGAGGACATCCTGACGATACGCGATGTCTCGATGGCCGCGCACGGCGACATTGTAGTCGCCCGGATAGTGAATGCACGGATTGCCTTCGTTGTCGATCGTGACCTTCACTTCGCTGTCGCCGGACTTCAGTGCATCGATGTATTCGGGCGGATAGAAGTGGTTGTGGACGTCAATCAGCATGAGTCGTCGTAGGGGTCGTTGAGAGGGAGGAGGGGGAGGATCCCGCGGACTTGCGAAGGAACAGTGCGTACACCGGCCAGCCGATCCCTACCAATAGAAGGCCCATGGCGCCTTCCTTCGGGTCGGTTGCCAACTGATTGATTACGATTGCCGCTGATGAGACGATGAAAACCAGTGGGATGATCGGATAACCCCGCACGCGATAGGCCGGGTTGTACGAACTGCGCGTGCGGAGGCGCATGAGACCAATCGCCATCAGGGCGAAGAAAATCCATTCGGTGTAGACGACGCGCGTGAAGAGCGCCTTGTAGGTCCCACTCGAGACGAGAACCACGGCCCAAACGCCCTGAAGAACGATGGCGCGGTGCGGCGTACGGAAGCGTTCGTGAATGGCCGCTGCCCAAGAGACGAGTAGCCCGTCGCGGGCCATCGCGAGATAAGCGCGCGGACCTGACAGAATCACTCCGTTGAGGGCGCCGAAGGTCGAAACGGCGACGACCGCGGAGATCGCTGCTGCACCACCGTGGCCGAAGACGGCATCGGCAGCATCGGCCGCGACGCGGGTCGACCTCGCGATGGCTCCTGGAGACAGGACGTGAAAGTACGCGGCGTTCAGCGCGACGTAGCACCCGGTGACGATCAAAACGCCGACGACAAGTGCGCGCGGAATCGTGCGTTCGGGGTTTGTCGTCTCCTCAGCGGCGTACGTGACCATGTGCCAGCCGCCAAAAGCGAAGAGGCCGGCGACGAGACCGAGGGCAAAGGTTCTCGCCGTCAGCGAGCCAGTGGCACCGGGAAATCCGGAAGTCGGTTCTGGCGGAGGCGTGGTGCCGAAGCTGAACGCAACAAGAATGATCGCGATCACCGCTCCGATTTTCAGAATCGTAAGCGTTGTTTGAACGAGACTTCCCTGCTTCACGCCGATGTAGTTGACCGCCGTCAGCGCGACGACGGCGATCATCGCGAGAACGCGGAGCCCGATGTCGCCAACCGGGATGAAAAACGACATGTATCGCGCGAACACCATCGCGATCACGGCGATGATGCCGGTGTGCATCGTCCAGAACATCGCCCAGCCCCACAGGAACGCGACGCCGGGCGAGAACGCTTCGCGAAGGAAGACGTAAACGCCGCCCGCATGCGGATAGGCCGACGCGAGCTCCGCGGCGATCAAGGCGCCGAACAGCGTGAGGATTCCCGACGCGATCCAGACGGCGTAGACGGCCGGAAGCGAAGGCACCGTCCCGGTGATTACCGATGGCTGCACAAAGATCGACGCGCCGATGATGATGCCGACGACGAGCGCGGTGGCGTGCAGCGGTGTGATAGATCTCGAAAGCATGCGGGCACAAAGCTGGGTCGTGTGTCTCTTGGCTGCCAGAGGCGAACGCGGCTGTCCTATCCGGTACGGCGCAACTGTCTACGTTCGCGGACGAACTGTTCTCCTGGCCGTGTGCGCTGCGTCACGCGGCCGCGGATCGCTTTCTTTGCACTAAGATCGCAACTCATAGTGGATCGGTCATTTGCACGACTGAGCGCCGAGAGTCGCCGCCGTGCGAGCGTTTCGGCACGCTCGCTGCCTTTGTATGGGGCCGTAGACGGGAGCGATGAACGCAACCGGATCACACAAGGAGTCAGCGATGAGAACGCAGCGTGGGATTCAGCGAACACTTCTTCTGGCAGCCGCAGCGATCGTTGGCGCAGCGCCGATGGCGTTCGCACAGTGGGGTGGCGGAAACAACGGCCGGTCGGGACAGGAGTTGTTCGAGTGGACCGGCCGCGTCGACCGCGAAGTTCAGATCGTCATGCGTGGCAACCAAGTGTCGACACGCAATGTCGGTAACAATGAGACGGGCCGCGCGCGCTCGCGCGTCATGATGGATCTGCCGCGCCGGGATGGTCAGGTCGTGGCGCAGCTCGAGAATGGCCGCGGAAACGTTGATGTCATACAGCAGCCCAGTTCGCAGAATGGGTACACGACGATCGTTCGCGTGTCCGATGCGCAAGGTGGGGCGGACAACTATCGGGTCGCCGCGTACTGGCAGAACTACTCGAACGGTGACGTCTATGGGCGCGACAGAAACCGCGACCGGGACCGCAACGACGACTACGATCGAGGCAACAACGGCTATCCGAACCGGGGTCGTGGCAACAACGGCAACGGTGGGTACGGGAACAACACGAACGGCTACCAGGTCATGCACTGGAGCGGCAACGTCGACGGTGAGCTCGAGATTCGTCTGCAGAACGGTCGCGTCGAATACCGCAACCTGAGCGGCGCGCAGCCGACGAATATCCGCCTCGACCGTGGCAACATGTCGATGCCGCAGAACGGTTCGCAGGTCGCCATCTCGCAGGGTTCGGGTCGTGGTTCGATCAACGTCGTGCAACAGCCGTCGTCGTGGAACGGCTACACGACCGTGATTCGGGTTCGGGACCCGCAGGGTGGGTACGGCTACTACGACTTCGATCTCGTCTGGCGCTAAGTACGGGTCGGGTGATGGGGTAGTGGAATAGCGCGGACAAACACGAAGGGCATGCCGAGAGGCGTGCCCTTCGTGTTTCGTGCGTCTTCCGGAGCAAAGCGAGGGATCGCTGTCCCTGGGGCAGTTCGAAAAAACTCCTTGGATAGCGATCCCTCGTCGCTTCGCTTCTCGGGATGACCCGGTGCAGGCTTCCCTCTCCCAGCTCCGGTCTTCATAGTTCGTCGATCACCGATCGAGGTCTGCCGTGCTGTCGACGACTCGCCGCTCTCGCCATCTTCTGACATCCGCCGCACTCCTCGTCGCGGCAAGCGGCACCCTTCGCGCGCAGTCCGCGACGAAGGAGATCCCGACCAAGCTGTCGGACAGCGCCTTCTGGCAGCTCGTGACCGACTTTTCCGAGCCCGGCGGCTTCTTTCGATCAGACAACTTCGTCTCCAACGAGACGATGTATCAGTGGGTCATCCCCGAGCTCCTCCGCACCACGAAGCCCGGCGGCGTCTACCTCGGCGTCGGCCCCGATCAGAACTTCACCTACATCGTCGCGCTGAAGCCGAAGATCTCGTTCATCTTCGACATCCGTCGGCAAAACATGCTGACGCATCTGATGTATAAGGCGCTCTTCGAGCAGTCGGCTGATCGCGCCGATTTCGTATCACGTCTCTTCTCGCGCCCGCGTCCGCCGAAGCTCGATACGGCGTCGACGCCGAATGCGATCTTCAGCGCGTTCAGCATCGTTCCGCCAGACAGCATTCTCTTTCGCAAGAACATCGCGTCCATTCGCGATCGTCTCACGAAGACCCACGGATTCAAGCTGTCCGACGAAGACCTGTCGACGATCTCGTATGTCTACGAGGCGTTCGTGTCGGCCGGCCCCGACGTGACCTACAACTTCGGCCAACGCGGCGGCGGCTTCGGCCGAGGACGCATGCCGACGTACGCGGATCTGCAAATCGAGGCGGATAGTGCTCGCGTGCAGCGGAGCTACATGGCGACCGAGGTGAACTTCCGCGCGCTGCGAGACGCCGAGAACAACAATCTCATTGTGCCACTCGTCGGCAACTTCGCGGGGCAGCAGGCAATCAAAGAGGTCGCGAACCACCTCAAGGAACGAAAAGCGACCGTCACGGCATTCTACCTGTCGAACGTCGAGCAGTACCTGTTCAATCAGGGCGACGACTGGTCCAATTTCTATAAGAACGCTTCCCTCCTGCCGATCGACTCGACGAGCACCTTCATTCGCTCGGTTTTCAACGGCATGGGGACGTACGGCGGCTTCATGCGAGGCGAACAGATGCTCGCGTCGATCCTTGCCCAGACGACGGCGTTCAAGCAGGGCAAGTTGCAGTCGTATTGGGAGGTCATCAACAGCTCGCATCCGTGATTCAAACGGCACCACACGCTGCACCGGCGTATGACATCGGTGCCTGGCGGCGACGAATTCCCATCCTTGCGTCGCTCATTCCAATGAACAATTGCTCGCAGGCGCCGCAGACCGACCTCACCCGGGCTGCGGCGGAGCGATATTTGGAGTCTTGGAATGGCGACGGGATGGATTGGGATTCGTGGGTCGGCGAAGCACAGCTCGCGAAACAAGAATTCGCTCGACTCATCAACGCGTCGAGCGACGAGATCGCGATGTTCAGCTGTGTGTCCGAAGCGGCAAGCGCGGTCGCGAGCTCGATCGACTTCAAGGCGCCGCGAAACGAGGTCGTCGTAACCGAGGCGGAATTTCCGACGATCGGCCATGTCTGGCTCGCGCAACGAAAGCGCGGCGCGCGCACTTCATGGGTCCCTGTCCGCGACGGTCGGATTGCGCTCGATCAGTATGACCACCTGATCGACGACAACACCGCGATCGTCTCGGCGACGCACGGCTATTTCCTAAATGGCTTCATGCAGGACATTCGGTCGATCGCCGCCAAGGCTCATGCGCGCGGCGCAAAGCTTTTCGTCGACGCGTATCAGACCGCGGGCACGACGCCGATCGACGTCAAAGCGATGGACGCCGACTTCCTTGCTGCCGGCAATTTGAAGTTTCTGATGGGCGTGCCGGGCGTCGCCTTCCTGTACATCCGGCGCGAATTGATCGACTCGCTCACACCAACGATCACTGGTTGGTTCGGACGAGCGAATCCGTTCGCGTTCGACGTGAAGGGACTCGACTGGTCTCCGACCGCGAGCCGCTTCGATACCGGCACGCCGCCGATCATCAACGCGTACATCGCGCGCGCCGGGATGCAGATCATCAATGACGTCGGCCCAGCGGCGATTCGATCCTGGCTCGAGACGCTCGGACAACGATTGATCGACGGTGGCGACGCGCGCGGACTGACGTTGCACGGCACCCGCGATATGTCACATAAGACCTCGACGACGGCATTCTTGGTCGACGACTCTCACGCCGTCGAAGTCGCGATGCGCGAACGCGGCATCATCGCATCGGCTCGCGGACCGGTGATTCGTCTCGCGCCGCACTTCTATTCCACGATCGAAGACGTCGACGCCGCGCTCGACGTACTCGCGAGCGTCGTAAGAACTTCGTGACAACCCCGGCCCGCGAGACGTTCGCGTCCCGCTTCGGAACGCTGATGACGATCGTCGGCGTCGCGATCGGACTCGGCAACGTGTGGCGCTTTCCGTACATGGTTGGAAAGTTCGGCGGCGCGGCGTTCGTTCTCTTCTATGTCGTCGTGTCGGTCGTGATCGGCGTTCCTGCCCTGATGGCCGAGTTTGCGCTGGGCCGCTATACGAGACGCGGGCCGGTCGGTGCGTTCGCGAATGGCGGACTCCCGTTCGGAACAGCAATCGGCTGGTTTTTCTTTATCGTTGTCACGGCGGCAACCGGCTACTACACGGCGGTGATCGGTTGGGTGCTGTATTACGCCGTCGGCCAGCTCGCCGCGGGACTGCACCTCCCTCTGGACGCGTCGGCGGTCTTGCCGCCGGATCACGGTTTCGTACTCAAGTCGTTCGTCCTGCAGCTGATTTGCACGGGCGTCGTGATCGGAACGTGCGCGGTCGTCGTCGCGAAGGGACTTCGCTCGGGCATCGAGCGCGCGAGCAAGATTGTGCTTCCGGCTTTTCTCGTCGTGATCGTGATCTTGATGGTGCGTTCACTGACGCTCCCGGGCGCCGGCGAGGGCGTGAAGTGGTACATCCTCAAATTCCAACTCGCCGATCTGACACCGACGGTCATGGTCGCCGCGATCGGCCACGCGATCTTTTCGCTCTCACTCGGCGGCACGTTCATGGTCGTGTATGGATCGTACGTCAGCGCGGACGAGAGCCTCGCGCGCCCCGCAATTTGGACGGCGGTCGGCGACACGGGATCAGCGCTGCTCGCCGGGCTTGCGGTGATCCCGGCGGTCTTCGCGCTCGGTCTTCAGCCGACGTCCGGGCCCGGCCTCATCTTCGCGACGCTGCCGAAAGTTTTCGCCGCGATTCCGCTCGGCGCATTCTTCGGTTGTCTCTTCTTTCTTGGCCTGTTCGCGTCGGGCTATTTGTCGGACGTCGGCGCGTTCGAGGTGCTCATCGCGGGGCTGACGGACAACACCCGCGTATCACGACGACAGGCGACGTGGATTGTATCGATCGCGGTTTTCGCGATCGCCATTCCGCCGACAATCAACAATGCGATCTTCGTCCCGTGGGATCTCACGTTCGGCTCCGGGATGCAAACGCTCGGGTCGCTCGTCGCGGTGATCACCGTCGGGTGGTGCGTCTCGAGGGCTGAGATTCTAAAGCAGCTCGGCGAGCGTGGAGAGCGACCGGTGCCGATGTGGCTGTTCTATTGGATTCGGTTTGGAATTCCGGCAGCGATTGGGTTTGTCGGAATTTGGTGGTTGCTGTCGGAAGTCTTTGGGAAGGTGGCGTCGGTATAGGTGGTCGCGCCGGCGTACACGCCTTCTCGATTGACAGTGGGTAGGTGGTGTAGCACGCACTGGACGGATGTGACGGACAAACCCAGACACACAAAAGATTTCTTTTACGTCGCGGCGAATCGGCACTCGATCGCGGGTCCGTCATGTCGTCACGTCCGTTCAGTCCGTGGCGGAACGATAGGATCTGTACGAAAATCAGTCGCTTGACTGGACCAACCACCGTTTTTCTCTGCGCCGGGCGAAGCGATCCCTCGCTGCGCTCGGGATGACTCGACAATGCCCGTCTCAACTAGTTCATCTCGCCTCATTTACGATTCTCTAAAAGCCGCCGGCATCCGGCTGATGTCGGCGCTGCCGGAGACCTGGCTCGTCCACCTCATCCGAATGGCCGAGGAGGACCCGGAGGTCCAGCTCATCCGGCTCGCGAAGGAGGAAGAAGGCGTCGGCATCTCCGCCGGTGCGCACCTCGCCGGCGTACGATCCGCGATGCTCATGCAGAACCACGGGTTCCTCGCGTCGGTGAATGGAATCGTCTCCTGCGCGCAGCTCTATCGGATTCCGCTGCTGATGCTCATTAGCCACCGCGGCGAATTTGGAGAGCGGGATCCGTGGCAGACCGAAGGTGGCGGCGTCACGACGCATGTGCTCGACGCGCTCCGAATTCCGCACACGCTGCTCGACTCGCCGGATCACGTCGCCAAGCGGATCAACAAGGCGCAGACCCTCGCGTACTCCGCGAGTCGGCCCGTCGCGCTGCTGCTCGGGCGCGACCTCATGTGGGAGGAATAAGAGACCACTCATGCGACGACTCGACGCAATGAAGGCGATCTATCCGCAGCTCGAACAGCACGTCGTAGTGACGATCATGGGTGCCGTGGCCGCGGAGCTCCAAGCGATCGGTCATCGCCCGTCGTTTTTCTACCTCCAACACGCGATGGGCCTCGCGTCGTCGATGGGCCTCGGCATCGCGCTGACGAGGCCGGAGCTCACGGTCATCGTTCTCGATGGTGACGGGTCTCTGCTCATGAACCTCGGCGGCTTGACGACGTTGGCGCGATATCGGCCCAAGAATCTCATCCACGTTGTCTTCGACAACGAGAGCCTGCTCTCCGTCGGCGGATTCCCGACTGCGACGTCGACGGGCAGCGATCTCGCCGCGATTGCGTCCGCAGCCGGGGTTCCTCGCACGGAGACGGTGGTCACGATCGACGAATTCCAACGGGCATTCAACGGCGCGCTCGCCGCCAAGGATCTGACGACCATCGTCGCGAAAGTCGAAGCGGTCGGTCCGTCAGGTTACGTCACCGATTTGTCGCTGTTAGAGAACCGATATCAGTTCCAGCGCCATCTGCGCAACCTCCAACAACCTCCGTCGAAGTGACCATGTCGATCCTCACGCAACTCGTCGACGAGCTCAATGCCGGCTCGCTGAAGGTCGTCGATCTCACGCAGCCGCTCGGTCCGCAGACACCCGTCATCGGTCTTCCGCCGATCTTTGGACAGTCGCCCGGCGTGTCGATGGAAGTCATCTCGAGGTTCAACGACGCCGGTCCTGCGTGGTACTGGAACGTCATTCACATGGGCGAACACACCGGAACGCACTTCGATGCGCCGGTTCATTGGATCACCGGCAAAGATCTTCCCGACAACACGACGGAGACGATCCCCGTGCGCAAGTTCGTCGGACCCGCGTGCGTCATCGACATCTCGCGCGAGACGGCGGCCAGCGAAGATCATCTCGTGATGCCGGCGGACATCGAAGCGTGGGAGAAGCAGCACGGCCGCATTCCGCGGGGGGCGTGGGTGTTGCTGCGCACCGATTGGAGCAAGCGCGCCGACCCGAAGTCGTTCCTCAACGTGAAGGACGATGGACCGCACAGCCCCGGCTTCCACAAAACGACATCGCAACTGCTCGCAAATGATCGCGACATTCTCGGCGTCGGCGTCGAGACGGTCGGCACGGACGCCGGACAAGCGGGAACGTTCGACCCGCCCTTCCCGAACCACTCGACGATGCACGGCGCGGGGAAGTTCGGGCTGGCAAGCCTTCGGAATCTCGATCAGCTGCCGCCGACGGGAGCGATCGTCATCGCCGCGCCGCTAAAAATCGTCAATGGCAGCGGAAGCCCGCTTCGCGTTCTGGCGATCGCGCCTGCATGACGTATCTTAGAGTTGGCATTAACGAACGCTAACTAGCCGCGGCCGTCGTTCCCGCCGCGCGGGAGGACGGGGGTATGGCATTCAGGGCAATTGTAATGGCGAGTCTCGTGGCTGGCGCACTCTCGAGCACAGCGGCCCAGGAGCCTCGCCGGCTCGCCGAGGCTGAGTCGATTCCGCTCGAGCTCGCGTCGGCGCTTGCGGCGAGCGGCGGATTCGGCGGCGAACCACAGATCCTCGTCGGATCGCTTCCGGAATGGGCGAATAGCCGGCTCGTGATTCCTCAGGGCGGCGCCCTGGTCGGCTCAGCGTTTCTCGGACCGACGGTCGTCGCTGTCGTCCGTGTGCCGACGGAGGCCGACTCGGCGGTCGTACACCTCAAAAATGAATTCCTGCAGCACGGATGGAAGAACCCACCGCCGCCACCGGTTTATGGCGGCGGCGGATTCCGTCCGGCCGCGACACAGACGATCCCGGGAACAACGGATCCGACGAGAGCAATCTTGTGCGGTGATCAGCAAATGCTCACGCTGTCCGGCGCGCATCGACGCGCCGGCGGCACGGAGATCACGTATCGCCTGATTTCATCGACCGGCTATACGAT
>Ga0070683_100000280_pt1 | contig 35082 bp, 30 predicted proteins | sample KBSC713LmetaG_FD_64662 | JGI IMG/M metagenome (GOLD analysis project Ga0070683, IMG submission 64662) | Corn rhizosphere microbial communities from Kellogg Biological Station, Michigan, USA - KBS C7.1-3L metaG | ecosystem: Host-associated > Plants > Roots > Rhizosphere ... | reverse complement strand
CCTTCGGTTGTCGACGTCCGTTTAGAGAATACTCACTCAATTGTCATCGCGGCCGGCGCGCCGCGAGCATCGTCCGGACGTCCCGCGCGATCGCTGCCGCCGTCGTCGGGTCGGTGTACAGCCCGTGGCCGCCGACGTTGTTGTGCACGACGACGCGATCGTGAGGGAGCTTGGTTCGTGAGAAGTAGTAGAGTGCCTGTCCCATCGCTGACGTCAAATCGTAGTAGCCGTTGGCGCTGTACGCGCGGAACGTCGCGTCCTTCTCCATTACCTCTCGCAACATCCGCGGCCAGTCGTTGCCGCCGTCGCTTCGCCGCGCCTCGGGCGGTCCGTCGTAGTTCCAGCCGCGCGTATTCGGAGCCGCCATCGCGTACTCGCTCATGGGGTACGTGACTTTGAGCTCACCGCGCATGTACGCGCGAAACAGATCGAGCGTCGGATCCGGCTCCGTCGACGCGGGCTTGTCTGCCGGCGTCGTTACGCGGCCGTCGTAGTTGTTGCTCAGGACGAGCCCTTTGTCCTTGAGCAGCTCCTTCATGAACTGCTGTCGCGGAATTGCGAGATCGTGCGCGAGGAAATAGTCGGCGCTGATTCCCGTGCGCGACTGAAGCTTCTTGGCCCAGTCGGCCCGCTCGGCCGGCGACAAATCCTGGATCGTCGATAACACGCCGAGGTATTCTCGCATTGCGAACTTGTAGGCTTCGTCGGCGATGGCGGCGTCGGTCCTGCCGTTGCGATCGATCTTGCCGTGGTAGAGCGCAGTCATCGTATAGGTCGGGAGATCACCCGCGATCGCGAGCGGTCCGATCATCTCCTGCAGCATGGCCGAGTTGCCGGTCATGATGATGCCGTCGAGCGGACGACCTGCGCGCTGGAGCTCCCACGCGATGCGGATCGAGCGAACGGACCCATAGCTGCCGCCCATGACGTAGCGCGGCGACGATTCGCGACCGTGGTCTTTGAGCCACTTGTCGATGAACTGTTCGATTGACGCAACGTCGCCGTTGACGCTGTAGAAGTATGCTTGCTTCCCAGCCGGTAGAATTCGCGAGAATCCCGTTTCGGCCGGGTCGACGAGCACCACGTCCGCGACATCCAGAAGACCGCTCGGATTGTCGACGATCTTGGGGCCGTCTGCTTCGTGACCGGGCGCCGGATCGATGATGCGCTTCGGCCCGAGAAACCGCATGTGGTATGCGTTGGATGCGTTGCTTGGTCCCCCCGCGAGGCCAAAGATCACGGGCCTGTTTTTCAGGTCGCGAACGTCGTCCCGGACGTACGACGTCGACACAAAGTTGACGGTCGGTGCGCCGGTTGAATCGGTGAGAATCGTCGGCCCAACGGTCGCGGTATAGGCGACTTTTTCGCCGCCGAAGACGCCAGTGTGCTTCGTGACGAAGCTCTGACCGTAGGGAACCGCCGCGGACTGCGCGATAACGCGCACCGGCGAAGACCCGATCGATACCAACAGAGCTGGCGCGAATCGCCGCCCAATTCTTCTGACCGCGCTCGCGACCATTCCTCTCCTCGGCTCGGGTAATAGTCTCCCGAGTATACACTTCGTGCTTGCGAGCGACAGCGGTCATCGCTTTCGCAAATCGCGCTCGGGTGCGATGCTTGACGCGCGAACTTTGAACCGTCGCGCTGACCATGTCAAAGCCGACACTTTCCCGTTTCGATAGGGCACTAACTCGGTTTGGCCGGACCGATCGCGCGTTCGCGTGACCTGTAGAGACCTTCCCTGGTTGAGCGGCGGGGGCCTTGCCCCGGCGCCGTCCAACGACGTTGGGCTCGCGCACGTATCCCGACGCTGCTATTGTTGCGAACTCTAACTAGCAAACTTGTATTTACTCTCTCTTCCAAACAATTGGAGTCGCTCGTGAAACCCGGAAAGACAGTCCTGCTAGCAGCAGGCATTGCGAGCCTGATTGGCGCGCAAGCCGGTGCGCAGGCTAATCGAGGTGCCGAGACAGGGGTCACGCTCAGCGGGGCGTGGCTGCAGGCGAACGCGCTACCGCTCGATCGAGACGCGATGCAGAGCGGGGCAGTGGCAGTCGGACTTCGAGGGAGTGGCTGGGCAACGGAAATCGGCTGGACGCGCATCGCGCGGAAGCTCAGCACCGTGGAGGGCGGCTCGCTCTCGATACAACGCCCAATCCACTGGCAATCGCTGGTCTTCCTTCCCGCAGTGAACGTTCTAGGCGGTAAGGCCTACAGATCTGTCGACAGCACGGGTTATGACTGGACGACAACTGGCGGCACAACGGGCCACACGCCGAGGTACAGCTATTCGGAAGGTGGAACCTTCGGCGGGGGCGTTGGCGTCACGGTGGAGGTTCCTCTATATAGAGCCCTGGCTCTGCGAGGCGTCGCCTCCCAGTGGTTCTTCAGCGGTACGCCGGTCGAAGGCGACCGCGCTCGGACGGTGCTCGGCGCCGGACTCTCGATGCTGGTAGGCCGCTAAATGACAACGCCAAACACTGTCAGAGCGCGCCGTTTGCTGGGCGCCTTCGCGGCTCTTGTCATGGTCACGACGAGTTGCGACGAACATCTCCCGAGCGGCCCGTCGACGTTCGCGACGACGATCCAGATTGTCGTCCCCCACGACACGGTCGTCGTCGGTGACTCGACCGCGGCGCAGGCTCAAGCGGTCGACGCCGAAGGTCACACCGTTCAAGGATTGAAGTTCAAGTGGACGTCGGCGGACCCGGCGAGTCTCGGTGTCAACGCGCCAACCGGCGATGACGGCACGGCTGGACGGACGCAAACGCTGGTTGGCAAGAAAGCCGGCCGCATCAACCTCACGCTTTCTCTGCCGGATTCACGGTTTGCAACCGCCGACATCTCTCGACCGCAGACGGTTGTCGTCGCCGGCGTGAGAATTCTCTCAACAAAGGATTCGACGTTGTCCGCGGTGTCCGACACGGCGATGGCCATCGCGACGAGTCTCGTGCGAACCAGCGCGGGGGCCGCTCCGAGGGCGTCACAGGGCATCAAGTGGTCGCACCTCGGCTCGCACGTGTCGATCGTCGGCGCGGGCGACACCATCCGCTACGTCTCGCGCAGCAATGGCGCGGACACATTGATCGCGTCGCATGACTTCTGTCTCGCCGGCGCGAGGTGTGCCGACTCGGCGATCGTGCGCGTGTCGCAACAGCTGACGATGACGCTTTCCACCACGACGCTTCTTGCGTGGAGCTTCGCGGACTCGCTGGCGCCCGTCGTGAAGCTCGCCGATCGCCGCGGCAGCGGTTTGCCGGGTGCAACGGTCCGTCTCGTTCCGCTGACGGCCGCTGACTCTTTGATTGTGAACGTGAGCGGCACGGTCGGGACCTCGAACACCGCTGACGGAACGGTAGCGACGCCGCGGCTGATCGCGATCAGGAACGGATCCGCCAACGTGAGCGTCGCAGCGTTTGGTGCGGACAACAACCAGATCGGTGCCTCGCAGCCAATCACGATCACAGTGCGGCAGGTCGCACGCCGAGTTGCCGTGGAACCGATCCACGTCGACATCACGACCGAAGATTCGATTCCGTTCAGAACGGTCGCGCGCGATGCGCGAGGCTCGATCATCGCCGACGCCACGAACTCGATCACGACGGTTGGCGTCAACGTCCACGGAAACTTTGCCGGTCCGAGCCCGGTCGGGGCAGCGACCATCACGCCGTCGGTGGCTGGAACGTCTCTGCCTGGGGCAAACCCGCTCGCGCCACAAGTCGCGGTGCAGGTGATTCCGATGCAGATGAACATCACCGCGAGTCAGTCGGTCGTCGCTGGCTCCGCTGGTGCGGTCGTGGCGTTCGGCGGATTCGCGTTCGATTCCACGGGTCAACCGGCAAATGGCCGAACGGTGACGTTCTCGGTCAACGCCGGTGGAATTCCCTTGGACGCCGTCGCCGATGCAAATGGCGCATTCGGCGGAACGTGGTTCTTACCGACGGTCGCCGATCACTACACGCTCACGGGCGCGCTCGCGGGTTCGACGGCTGACCCATTTGGACCGATTGTGCTTCGGCGGTCGATCACGGTCCTTCCTGATGTGCCCAGCACGACGAAGACGACGGCGGCGATGTCGAGCACCACGCTGGCGGTGAATGCGACGGCGACGCTCACGGTCACGGTGCGTGATCGATTCAACAACGTCGTGAAAACAGCAACGTTGGCCGACTTCGATGCGCCGACAAGCACCGCTGGCGCCACCATCAGCGGCGGCGCATGTACCCTTGGCGTGTGCACGTTCACGTACACCGCGAAAGCGACACCCGGTGCTGACTTGATTCACGTCAGGATCGCGGGATCGGATGTCGTCAACAGTCCCATCTCGATCACTGTTCAGTAGTAGTCAGACGAAAAGAGGCGGCGTCCGAAATGGACGCCGCCTCTTTTTGTGCTCGCAGTTGCTCCTCCCGAGACTCCGCAGCCCTGATCCGCCGGCTCATGCTTCGCCCGTGGGCGGCGTGCGGCGGGCTCACTGCACCGTGTGAGCCGATTTTCCGTCAAACGTCGATTACGGAATAGGAACCGACCAGCGGCCACAACCCCCGCGTCTGGAGCAGTATGGTCGGGTGAGCCCCCTCACGTTCACCTGGAATCGACCGATGACGACCGAGTTTCCTCAGATCATCCCTGCCGGTGTGATGACGCAGGAGTTCCGCACGCCCGACACGGTGCGCCGTGGCATCATCGCCGGCGTCGTCGGCAACATGCTCGAGTGGTATGACTTCGCCCTCTTCGGCTTCTTCGCCTCGCAGATCGGCGCGCATTTCTTCCCGGCGACCAATCCAACGGCGTCGCTGCTCGCCGCCTACGGAACGTTTGCCGCTGGATTTCTCATGCGGCCGATCGGTGGGGCGCTGTTCGGCTGGATCGGCGACAAATACGGTCGGAAGCAGGCGCTCCTTTGGTCCGTTCTCGCGATGGCGCTTCCGTCGTTCTGCATCGGCCTTCTGCCGAGCGAGTCGTCGGTTGGAATCATCGCGCCGGTGTTGCTGCTCATTTTCCGACTCCTCCAGGGACTGGCTGTCGGCGGCGAGTATATGGCTTCCTCCATATTCCTTGTCGAAGGTGCCATTCCTGGTAAGCGCGGATTCATGGGCGCGTGGAGCCCGTTCGGCTGCTTCGCCGGGACGCTGCTCGGCTCGGCTGCGGGGCTGATCGTGAATTCCGTGCTCTCGCCGGCGGCGGTCATGGACTACGGATGGCGGATCCCGTTCTTGCTGGGCCTTGCCGTCGCCCTCGGCGGAATCGTCATTCGGCGCAACTTCGTCGAAAAAGTCCCGCATCAGCCGCCGGCGAAGTCGCCGTTGGGCGAAGCGTTCCGCATTCACTGGCGCACGATTCTGCATCTGATCCTGCTCGTCTGCGGATTGAGCGTCGGCTTCTACACGACCTTCGTCTACTCGGCAACGTGGCTCAAGCAGTTCGCGGGGATTTCAGCGAAGTCGGGATTCGAGATCAACACGATCGCGATGGCGTTGTCGCTCGGCGCGGTGCTCGCGGCCGGCGCGTGGAGTGATCGGATTGGTCGCCGTCCGGTGCTGATCGTCATCAGCGGTCTGCTCATGGTCGTGGCGTATCCCATGATGTCGCTCATGATGAGCGGTCGGTGGATCGCTGTCTTCATCGGCCAGGTCGTACTATCGCTTCTCGTTTCAGCCGCCGCCGGCGTTCTATCGGCGACGATGGCGGAGCTCGCACCGTGGCGCGTCCGCTGCACCGTGCTGTCGATCTCGTACAACTTCGGCGTTGCGCTCCTTGGCGGCACAACTCCGCTCGTCGCGGCGTGGCTCGTCTCGAGAACGGGTTTCTCGCTCGCGCCTGCCGTGTATCTAGCCCTCTCGGGTGCCCTGTCGTTCATTGGAGCGTTGGCACTCCCGAAAGTGATGCCGCATCGTCTGACGACGGAATTTCAGGCCGCCCGTGGTGGGCAGGTCGCTCGACACCTCGCCTAAGAGGATCGACTACAATGACTACTCATCAGAATCCTTATAACGTCGGTCTGGACAAGACTCCGGCGAACTACGCTGCTCTGACGCCGCTTGACTTCATCGCGTGGAGCGCGAGAGTGTGTCCGAACCGCGTCGCCGTCATTCATGGCGAGCGACGGTTCACGTGGGCGGAGACGTACGCGCGATCACGTCGACTGGCGTCGGTGCTGGTGGACATGGGGATCTCGAGCGGTGACACGGTCGCGACGCTCCTCTCGAACACACCCGAGATGTATGAGGCGCATTTCGGCATTCCGATGACCGGAGGCGTCATCAACGCGCTCAACACGCGGCTCGACGCGCGCGCGATCGCGTTCATGCTCGGCCACGGAGAGGCAAAGGTGCTCCTCGTCGACCGTGAGTTCTCCTCGGTTGCAGCCGACGCGCTCGCGCTGATGGAATTACCGCCGACCATCATTGGCGTCGACGACCCCGTGTACGATGGCGACGGCACGCTGTTGGGCATCGAGTACGAGGCGCTGCTGAGCCGGGGCGATCCGAACTACGACTGGCAGCCGCCGTCCGACGAGTGGAATGCGATCGCACTCGGCTACACGTCGGGAACGACCGGGGATCCCAAGGGCGTCGTCACCCACCATCGCGGTGCGCACCTCAACGCTATCGGCAACGCGCTCGCATGGAACATGGGGCGATATCCGATCTATCTCTGGACGTTGCCGATGTTTCACTGCAACGGGTGGTGCTTCCCGTGGACGATCGCCGCGCAATCAGGAACGAACGTGTGTCTCAGAAAGGTTGAACCGGCGGCAATGTTCCGATTGATGAAGGAACACCATGTTACGCACTACTGCGGTGCACCCATCGTGCACAATACGTTGGTCTCAGCGCCGGCAGAGTTGCGTGCGGGCCTCACGCATCAAATGCACGCCATGGTGGCGGGAGCGTCACCCCCGGCGACGATGATCGAAGGCCTCGAGCGTATGAACATCGAGCTCACACATACGTACGGACTAACAGAGGTCTACGGACCGAGCGCCGCGTGCACGAAGCAGGAAGAATGGAACGAGCTCCATCCCGACGAGATCGCGATGCTCAACGGACGTCAGGGGGTTCCGTATGTCCTACAAGGTGACGCGACCGTGCTCGATCCCGAACGAATGGAGCGCGTTCCGCACGACGGCGAGACGATGGGCGAGATCATGTTCCGCGGAAACATCGTGATGAAGGGCTATTTGAAGAATCCTACAGCGACACAAAAGGCGTTTGCCGGCGGATGGTTTCATTCGGGTGATCTCGCGGTGATGCATGCCGACGGCTACATGAAGATCAAGGATCGCGCGAAGGATCTCATCATCTCCGGCGGCGAGAATATCTCGTCGCTCGAAGTGGAAGAAGTACTGTTCCGGCATCCGTCAGTCTTCGCCGCGTTAGTCGTCGCGCAGCCTGACGAGAAGTGGGGAGAAACACCGGTTGCGTTCGTCGAGCTTCGACCGAACATGACCGCGACAGAAGACGAGATCATCGCGCACTGCTACAACGCGCTGGCTCACTTCAAGGCGCCGAAGAACGTCGTCTTTGGTCCCCTACCGAGAACGTCGACGGGGAAGGTGCAAAAGTTTATTCTGCGCGAGAAGGCGAAATCCGCCGAAGCGATCGTTTGAATCGACGGGCCGTCGTCCTCTAAACGGCGGCCCGTGTTCCTTTGCGCGCGGCGATCGAGCAGAAACCCCGAATCGCTGCCGCGGAAATGATGTAGAGCGTCAGCAGGGGAATGAAAACAAACATTCGGTCGCCGAGCGTTTGTGCGACTTTGGGATTTGCGTTCAAGTTCGCCGCAAAACGCAGCGCCAAGAGCGATGTCATCAGCGCAGGAAACAGCATCGCAGCGAAGATGTAGACGCGTCGCCTCGTGAGCGCGGTCACTCGAGCCATCGTCTTCTTATGCGAACCGACCGCGACGCCGACGAAGAGAAAGACTCCAACCGCGTTCATGACGAGCTCGCGAAGCGGCGCTAGGTCAGCGAAGAAGGCGGGGAGGATGAGGGCAACCACGACTCCCATCGAGACGAACACACCCGCATCGCTGAGCCACGCCATCACCGCATCCTTGTCGCCGCGCACAATCGAGGGCCACGCGTTCACGGATTTCACGATCAACAAGACAAGCGCGCCCGCCAGTAGTCCGACGTAGCCGACGAGAACCGATCCCGTGATGGCGGTGCTGACGAGGATGCGCGCGAAGAGTGGCCAGATAGCCACGAGCATCAGGGGCGCGCATCCCGCAGTGACAACAAGAAAATCAATTACTCGCTCGGCTGGAACGGTGAGAGATTCGGAGTTGACCACGCGATCGAGAAGACGATTGTCCCACCATCGCCACAGAGTGAGAAATCCGCGTCGCCAAACGAGGACCGTCGTCAACCACACTAGCGCGCCAAGTGCACTGAGCGACGCAGCCGGTGTTATGAAACTCTGAAGCCGGCCGATCCCCTTACCGAACGGGCCGCCGAGCACGTGAAGCAAATCCGCAAGCCAGCCGCCGGGGATTTGCAGCGAACTCCAGTACAGCACGGGAAATAGGACGATAGCGGCGAGCGCAGCCCAGCCTATCACGCCAAGCCAATCGACGTTTCGCTCGTGTCGAGCTGCCGCGGCGGCCAATGACGCTTGGTCGTGCTCTTCGAAGGGCGGAAGCTCTGCGGTCTCTGCGACAACTTGCGCGACCGCCGACACGAACTGTACTCGGTTTTGCCAGTAGGATGTATGATCGCCGAAGAAGCTGGAGAGATTGCGAATTCTCAGTTGTTCCGTCGCAACGGCGGTCCCGAAGGGGGACATCGTCCCGTTCGGAACGGGATCCTTCGATGCATAGACATCGACCCACTTGAGTTCTGAACGAGCGGGGAACTTGAGCTCGTCCAGCCAACTCTCGACCCATTTCCAGTGCATCTCCCCTTCGACGGAGACGACGATCGACGCAAGCGCGATCAGCACTCCGAGGACGACCGCGGCAATCAGAGACTGGTTACTCCACTTCTCGAATACGAGGACTCGAACAAGCAGCGCAAACAACAGCAGAAAGACGGGCGCCAGTCGCGCGATCAGTTGCACTCGTCGTGGACGTTCTCGAAGCCGAAGCAACTCATCGAGCTTCCCGAGTCCCGAGCCGAGCGTTACCAGCGATCGGACGTTTTGCGGTTCGGGATCACGCAACGCGTGGTGCGCGATCGCCGCTCCTTGCGAGTGCGCGACGACGATGATCTTCTCGCACGTTGGGGACATCCATCGAAGCGCATCGCGGGTCTTATTGATGATTGCGGCACGCTGAATGTCGCTTTCGAGGAGCACGTAGCTATCGCCGAGAACCCCGGTGATGGCCAGCAAGATTCCCGAAAGCCGTTTTCGTATCCCCGGAATCGGGAGTACTGTGAACAACGAGAGCAGGACAATCGCGATCTGCAACAGCGACGCGAGGACGATCCATTGGATCAGCGCAGCGATCGACAGAATCGCGCGAGTCGTTGAACGCGGATGTCGTCGAACGTGTTTGGCGACGTGTGAGAGAATACTCCATGCTCCGACCGTCATCATCCAAAGCGCGACTTTTCCAAACGGTGGGGCTTGTACATCGCCACCCCACCAGCTCTCGGCCATGAGCCACGCCTGCTCTCCGCCTCCTCCCGGAAGCTCAACCCGTACTTCCGCGTGAGGCGGAAGGTGCTCGCGAAGCTTTGACGGCGTGAGCACCGATTCGACGACGGTGACACTTCCGCGTCTCGTCGCATCTTTGTCGCGCTCGAGCCAGCGATGCAACCACGTGATGATTGGCTCGCCGAAATTGAGCAGCGTTTCGCCTTCGGGCTGCTCGCCAATGCCGTGAACGTACAGAATCCCGAGCTTGTATTTCCTGCTAGCCGCCTGCGGGAGCATAGATCGGCCTCGCGCTGAACGATGCCATTGTAGGTCAAACGGACGAATGCCGCCACCTGGTCTCCGATCGACTGCTCGAAGGTCAGTAACTCTGTCGTTCTTGCTCGATCACACGCAACGTTGAGAGAATGACCGCCGCCGCAGCGCCACAACCCGCGAAGTCGCCGTTCTCGTTCACGATCTGGTCGTTGCTCGCGCTAGCCGGCGGGCTTGCGCTTGGGCTCGTCGGGCAGCGAGAACGATCCTTCGACCTCTGAAGCCCCTGATCAAGCCGGTTGCGTCCAAGATCGCCGGCGCGCGATGCGGCCGGGGATCTCAGTGAGTCTTTCTCGGCAGAATCCCAGCGGCAATCAGGTCGAGTTCCATCGACTCGCCTGGCGACGACGGATATCTGAAGTACCACCAATGTCGGGTCAAATGGTGCTCGGCTCCGGCCGTGGGGCCCCACATCGAGCGCTTCGACTCCGCGGTGTTGGCGCGGAACTCCCGATCAGCAGCATCCAAACGAGCGCGTAGGCCCGGGTTCGCCGATGACTGTCGATCGATGATGTCGCGCAGATCGAGATCGTTGAGCCAATCGTCGAGCGTCAGGTTGTAGGTCGCCGCGCTCTTCGCGGTCCTCTCCCATCGGGAGACTAACTCTTCGAGTGACTGCGCCATCAGTGCACCCGCGTTGCCTGACGACGGAAGTAGGCTTCGCCGTCGTTCGGCTTGAAGAAGGTTCGAATGGTGCCGTCGCGATTGAATGCGAGAAAAGCGCCCGTCGACCGATCGAATCGCGATGTCGTTCCGTCGTCTCGACGAATCTCTTCGATGTTGCCGCCGACCGGCGCGTCGCGAAGCGTCTGAGCTGCGTGCAAATACTCTTGTTGCGTGATGTGACCGAACTCAGCGCCGTGTTTTTGAAAGTGCTCATCAAACTGTGCACGTGAGCGGAATCCGATGTTGGACCGTCGTCCCTCGGAGCTCCGGCTCGGAGTGGGCGACTCGATCCCCGGCGCCGGCTGGCTTGGAGCCACCGCGGCAGACGGCGTGGGGGTCGATTGCTGCGCGACACCACGATCGCCGCGACTGCACGCCAGGACGAAGGAAAACGCTGCGATCCCAATCGCTGCGAGCTTCCGAAGCATTCGCAAATGTAGCAAGTCCCGAGCGTAGCGTCAGACAAAAAATTGTGACGGCCGTTATTGCATGCTGAGCCCGATGGCAATTCCTTACTGCCTGCGGCTTACGTCCACGCGGAGGAACATATGGGTTTGCTCGACGGAATCATCGGCGGAGCAGTGGGTGCGGAAATGATGACGGTCGTCAATGGCCTCATTCAGAAGCACGGCGGTATCGGCGGAATCGTTCAGCAGTTCCAATCGCAGGGCCTTGGCGAAACGGTGAAGTCGTGGGTGGCCACGGGTCCGAATCAGCCGATCTCGCCGGATCAAGTCCATCAGGCGCTCGGCCCCGACACGATGACGCAACTTGCCGCCAAGCTCGGAATGTCACCGCAGGATCTCTCGGCGAAGCTGTCGACAGTGCTGCCTCAGGTTATCGACAAGATGACCCCGGCGGGCGTCGTGCCGCCTGGTCAATAGTATTCACAGGGAGTTTACGAATGATGATTCGTAGAATTGCGTTTCTTTCCTGCGCGTTCGCGGCTGCCGCGGGCGCGCAGGACGCGAAGAAGCCCCCGCCGGTCGAGTTCAACGGTGATCTCGGATTTGTCTCCGTCACCGGCAATACCTCGGTGAGTACATTCTCGCTGAACGAGAAGTTCATTCGACGCATCGAGAAGTGGGAGTTCAAGCAGGACTTCGGGAGTGTCTACGGAAAGACCGATGGCGTCGAGTCGTCGAACTTGCTTCGCGCCGGAGTTCGCGCCGACTATACGCTCGCCGAGCACTGGGCGCTGTACGGTCTGACCGCGTACGACCGGAACAAGTTCGCCGGCATCCGGAGCCGATTCGCCGAAGGCCTCGGTGTCGTCGCCAAGCTCATCGCCGACGACGTGAATCAGCTCAACGTCGAAGCGGGTTATCAACTTACGCAACAGAGAAATCTGATTGGTCCCGACGATAATTTTTCAGCGCTGCGCGTCGCGTCGAGCTGGAAGCACGTCTTCACGAAGACGTCGTATTTCTCAGAGGCCGTCGAGTATCTCCCGAATCTCGAGAACCACGACGACTATCGGATCAACAGCGAGACCGCGGTCGTCGCGCCGTTGTCGACGCACATCGGGATGAAGTTCGCTTACGTCGTGCGGTTCGCGAACGATCCGCCGCTGAACGCCGCCGGAACGGCCCAGCTCCGGAAGACCGACAAGATATTTTCGGCCGGGATTCAGGTGACCTATTAGGTCGCGATCAACTTTCCAAACGTTCGGCGCGCGACTGAAGATCGAGTCCGTGATCTCCTGAGCGCGTCGTTTTCTTACGCTTGAGGATGAACTCCGGCGCCAGCGCGACGCCGATCAGCGTCACGGGAATGATCTGCTGCGTTTGAATGAGGAGCGCGACCGCGATCGCCTTATCGCTATCCATCCCGAATCCAGCCGCGGTGGCGGCGTACATCGCTTGAAAAACGCCGACGTTCCCCGGTGTTGCGCGAACCGCGAAGCCGAGGTTGACCGCGAGAATCGCGGACACCGTTCCGACGAGCGACAGATTGAAATCCGCGGCGCGCGCGGTCAGTGCGTATGTCCAGACCTGTAGCGCCCAGATTCCGACGGAGAGCGCGAGCGCCGAAATGAAACGCGGGCCGGTGGAAATACCACCGATTGTTTGCATCGAGTGCTTGAGGTACGCCGCAACCTTTGCGCGCCAGCCGAGAACCGTCGGGGCGACGAGCGGCTCGGCGCGCTCCGGACGCTTCACGAGAAAAATCATCAGCGCGACGATGCCGACGAGAAGCGCCCACGCGATCGGACGGGTCCGCTGAAGCGACGACGGCAGTTCGAGGAACGACACCGACAACGCAAGCAGGACGATATAGCCGATCAGCTCGAACATTCGCTCGAGCAACAGCGTCGCGGTAATCTTCGCACTCGGAACGTGCGCGGCGCGTGCGACGAAAACGACTCGCGCTGCTTCGCCGCCGTTCGCGACGAGAATGTTGTTGAGTCCTGCGCCGGCAAATGTCGCCTTCGTGGCCATGAAGAGCGACGGGGCGCCCACCGGGCGCAGGAAGATCCACCAGCGAACCGCCTTCCCAAAGAGCGAAAGGAGATTCACGACCGCGGCGAGCGCGAGAATGCCGACGTTCGCGTCGGTGATGCTCTTCCACGTCGTCGACCAGTTGACCTTCCGCGCGAATAGCACGAGCGCCGCGATGATCACGGCGCTCAACAACAGTCGAAAGATTCTAGAAGCGGCTTTCTTCACGCGGCGTTGTCGAGAAGATCGAATCGGTAGCCTTGGTCCAACAAACGATCGACTATGATAGGCACCGCTTGTGCCGTTTGCACACGATCGCCATGAGGATCGTAGCCGTCTCCATCATGCAACAGCAAGATCGAGCCCGGCCTGGTGTCTTTTAGAATCCGTTCGACGATCACCTCTCTCCCGGGGCGGTCGGAATCCCACACGCCGAACGACCATCCAACCGTACGCTGACCCAGGGACTTGGCGATCGGCGTCACCCATGGGCTGCGAAAACCGTGCGGCGCGCGAAACAGCCGGGGATGAACTCCCGCGATTCGCTCGATCGCACGCGTTCCGAGTGTGAGGTCGTTTCGAACGTACGCCGGCGACTTGAAGTGCAGTTTTCGATGAAAATAGCCGTGGTTGCCGATCGAGTGGCCTTCATCCGCGACGCGTTTCACGAGGTCCGGCCACTGCTCAGCATGCCGCCCCAAAATGAAAAACGTCGCCTTGACCTTTCGCGCGGCCAAGGCGTCGAGAATGATCGGGGTGGCGTCGGGATTCGGCCCGTCGTCGAACGTCAACGCGACGGACTTCTGTCCTGAATCAAGGCGGGTGATCGGCCGCCCGAAGATCGCGCTATTTCGATGAAAGGCGCCGTGAACAGCGCCGCCGACAATTGCGACGGCGCCGGCGCCCAGCTCGAGGATCATACTCCGACTGCGACGTTTCCGAGAACGTTCTGATACACGTCGAGCACTCGAGACGTGACACGCGCCCACGAATATTCGAGCGAATTCTGACGGCCGGTGGTCCCGAGTTGAATCGCAAGCCCCTGATCATCGAGAACGCGGACCAACGAATCGGCGAGCGCGTCGCGATCGCCACACGGATGCATCAGCGCCTCACGCTCGTTCACGACGACGTCTCGGAATCCAAGAATGTCGGAGCAAACGACAGGCGTCTCGCACGCCATCGATTCAAGAAGTGTGATGCCGAACGAGGCCTTCGTCGTGGGGCAGGCGTACACGGAGCTGTGTGCGTAGTAGCTCGGACGACCTTCGAGCACCGCGCCGACGAAGATGATGTCCTTGTCGCCATTCGCTTGCTTGTAGTAATGCTCGCGGAGTGGGCCGTCGCCGACGACAACGAGTCGCGCTTCGCGGCCCTTGTTCCCGCGGCCTTTGACCTTCTGGAACGACTCGATGAGCGTCGTCAGGCCGTTGCGCGGATCGAAGCGGCCGAGGAACAGAATGGTCGGAACATCGCGCGTCAGCCCCGGCGGCGGCGGCGCGCTCGGATGGAAGACATCTGTGTCGATGCCGTTGGGAATGATCTGCCAGTCTGCTTCGAAATAGCGGTTGAGCGCGACCGTCGTGCTGTTCGAGACCGCGATCGCGGTGCTCAACATGTCGAGGCGCTTCTGGAAAAAGCGACGACCGAGCGTATAGCCTACCGATCGGTCGAAATACGTATGGAACGTTCCCACGACCGGACAATCCGCTTCTTCGATCGCGAGGATCGGAAGGACGGGAGTCAGCGGCGAATGTACGTGAACGATGTCGTATCGTCCCTGCTTCAGCACGCGACGGACTTCCTTCCGAAGATTCCAGCCGAGCGTGATGCGGGCCTGCGAACCGTTGCAATACACCGGCTGGCTGCGACCGACGCGAATGACGTTCGGTTGCGCCTCAGCTCCCGGAATGTGCGACGTGATGACGTCGACATGGTGACCGCGGCGACGAGCTTCGCGAGCGAAGAAATGAACGTGCTCGCAGACCCCTCCCAAGTGGGGATAGTAGTATTCCGTCACCAGCGCTATCCGCAGCGACTTTTCGTCGTGGGTTAGCTCGAGTGGCGGAAGTTGGGGAAGGGTTGGGTGACTACGACGGCGCCTAGTGGGAAGCGGCGGATTCAATAGCGGCATGGGCGGCTGCGAGGCGGGCGATTGGGATCCGGTAGGGAGAACATGAGACGTAGTCGAGGCCGATCGTGTGGCAGAACTTCACAGAGCGCGGTTCGCCCCCATGTTCACCGCAAATTCCAACTTTCAAATCAGGGCGGACGCTCCGACCGGCAGATACGGCAAATCCAATCAGCTTGCCAACTCCATTCCGATCAATAACCTGGAACGGATCGTCGGGAAGTATACCACGATCTACGTAATTGGGTAGGAACCGGCCTGCGTCGTCGCGACTCAGGCCGAAAACGGTCTGGGTTAAATCATTGGTGCCAAACGAAAAGAACTCCGCCTTCGTGGCGATTTCATCGGCGGTCAACGCCGCCCGAGGCAGTTCGATCATCGTTCCGATGGAGTAGGGAACGTCTTCTCCCATTCCACCGAGGACTTGCTTCGCGACGTCTTCAAGGATGTCGCGCTGATTTTCAAATTCCGCCAACACGCTGACCAGCGGAATCATGACCTCAGGACGGACATCGAGGCCCCTTCGTTTCGCCCGAACCGCGGCTTCGAAGATCGCACGGCCCTGCATTTCGGTAATTTCTGGATAGGTGATACCCAATCTGCACCCCCTATGTCCCAACATGGGGTTGCTCTCTCGCAAAGATTCCACAATGCGAGACAGTTCCGTCCGCTGCATACCAAGTGTGCGAGCGAGCAGTTTGCTCTCCTCTCCACCGTGCGGCAGGAACTCGTGGAGGGGTGGGTCGAGCAAACGGATGGTCACCGGCAAGCCGTTCATTGCTTCGAAGATTCCTTCGAAATCGGCGCGCTGCATCGGCAAGAGCTTGGCCAAGGCGCGTCTGCGCCCGTTTTCGTCCCGGGCGACGATCATCTCGCGCATCGCGGTGATCCGATCGCCTTCGAAGAACATGTGCTCCGTCCGACAGAGCCCGATCCCCTCCGCTCCAAATCCCCGGGCGATCCTGGCGTCGTGGGGCGTATCGGCGTTCGCGCGAACCTTGAGTCGTCTCGTTTCGTCGGCCCATGACAGTAAACGCGCAAACGCCTGGTAATTCGGCGCACCGCGTTCACCGCGCATTCCACGAATGACTTGGACTACCTCACTCGGTGTCGTCGGCAGGTCACCCTTGTACACATTGCCCGTCGCGCCGTCGACAGTGATCCAGTCGCCTTCAGCCACGGTCTGGCCGTGAACCTCGAAGCGTCGATGCTCGGCATTGACGACGATGTCCTTACAGCCGACCACAGCGCACTTACCCATCCCGCGAGCGACCACTGCCGCATGGCTCGTCATCCCTCCGCGCGCCGTGAGGACAGCTCGCGAGGCGACGATTCCGTGAAAATCCTCCGGTGTCGTCTCGTCGCGCACGAGAATGACCTGATCGCCGGCATGGGCCCGCCGCTCGGCGACATCCGGATCGAACACGGCGATGCCGCTCGCCGCTCCTGGACTTGCCGGAAGACCCGAGCAGAGCGGAGTCGCGCGAACACCCGCGTCGATCACCGGGTGGAGCAACTGATCCAGCTGATCTGGAGCAACTCGCTGAACCGCTGTCCGAGTGTCGATGAGTCCCTCATCGACCATGTCGTTCGCGATGCGGACCGCGGCGGCGGCAGTTCGCTTTCCGGTCCGCGTCTGAAGCAAAAACAGGCGACCGCGCTCGACCGTGAACTCGATGTCCTGCATGTCGCGGAAGTGCTTTTCGAGGCGCCCTTCGGTCTTTCGAAGTTCTTCATAGGCCCCTGGAAGCTTTTCATGCATCTCGTCGATGCTGAGCGGGGTTCGAATTCCCGCGACGACGTCCTCGCCTTGGGCGTTGATTAGAAATTCGCCATAGAACTTCTTTTCACCCGTCGACGGATTTCGTGTGAACGCGACTCCCGTCCCCGAATCGTCGCCGAGGTTGCCGAACACCATCGAGACCACGTTGACCCCGGTGCCGAGCGATTCGGAAATGCCGTTCACGCGACGGTAGTCGACTGCTTTCTTGAGCGTCCACGATCGCCAGACAGCTTGGATTGCTCCCCAAAGCTGCGTCACCGGCTCCATCGGGAATTCGTTCCCGGTTCGTGCACGAACCAGCGTCTTGTACTCCTCTACAAGAGCTCGGAGCGTGCCTTCATTCAGCTCGGCGTCCGTTTGCACGCCGGCGGTCAATCGCTTCGCCGACAAGAGATGCTCGAAGTTCGCGAACGGCACGCCGAGGACGACGTCGCCATACATCTGAATGAACCGGCGATACGAATCGTACGCGAAACGCGGATTCCCGCTCGCTTCAGCGAGTCCGACAACCGTGCGATCGTTGAGGCCGAGATTGAGAATCGTCTCCATCATGCCGGGCATCGACACCGGTGCGCCTGAACGCACCGAGACGAGGAGTGGATTTGCGGCGTCTCCAAATCCTTTCTCGGTTGCGCGCTCTAGTCGTTGAAGCGCCATATGCACTTCGTCGCGCAGCGAATCAGGAACAGTTCGCTCGCGCAGGTACTCGTTGCAGACCGCGCACGCGATCGTGAACCCCGGCGGAACCGGCACGCCGAGGTTCGTCATCTCGGCAAGGTTGGCTCCCTTGCCGCCGAGCGTATCGCGCATCTCGCGCGTGCCCTCAGCGCTGCCATCGCCGAAGAAATAAACCGACTTCGGCGATGATTCCGCTGAAGTCGGTGATTCAGTGTTTGAATTCGAATCGCTGCGAGTCGAAGAGGCCATGAGCTGCGTCGGAGATGACTGGCCCTGCCTCCGCGACCATTAGGAGGCGCAGCCAAGTCGTAGCTTGTCCGGATCTGCCGGCGGCGCCGTTGGATAGTCGCCCGAGAAGCACGCGTGGCAAAAGCCGTGCGGCCCGCCCGGTACCGAGGCCAACATTCCATCAAGTGATACGTATCCGAGACTGTCGACTCCCAGGTCGGCGGCGATTTCGTCGACCGAGAGGTTAGCCGCGATCAACTCTTCGCGCGATGGCGTATCGATACCGTAATAGCACGGTCCAGTGACCGGAGGAGAGCTGATGCGCAGGTGAACCTCACGCGCGCCGGCGCCGCGAACGAGCGCGACGAGACCGCGAGTGGTCGTTCCCCGAACGATCGAGTCGTCCACCATCACGACGCTCTTTCCTCTCAGTACCTCGCGGACCGCGTTGTACTTCACTTTCACCTTGGCGTCGCGTCCGGCCTGCGTCGGCTGAATGAACGTTCTTCCGACATAGTGGTTGCGAATCAACGCCAGCTCGTAAGACAACCCGCTCTCCTCGGCAAATCCGAGCGCTGCCGAGTTCGAGGAATCCGGGACGCTGAATACGAGATCGGCCGTCGGTGCAGGGAATTCGCGCGCCAACTGCCGACCGAGCGCACGTCGTGCGCGGTCGACGGAGCCCGCGAAGACGCTGCTGTCTGGACGCGCGAAGTAGACGAACTCGAACACGCACTTTCGCGACTCCTTCTTCGGCATCGCAACATGCGATGTCACGACGTTGCCGGTCACGGCGACGATCTCGCCGGGTTCGATGTCACGTTCAATCGTGGCGCCGATGATGTCGAGCGCGCACGTCTCGGACGCGAAGACCACCGCGTCGCCGAGGCGTCCCATCGTCAACGGACGCCAGCCGCGCGGATCGCGCGCGGCGAGCAGGGTGTCGCCCATTGCGACGATCAGACTGTAAGCGCCCTCGACCCCTTGAAGCGCGTCAGCAAGTCGCGCGGCGGGCGTCGGCGCGTTCGAGCGCGCGAGCCGATGCACCACAACTTCGGAGTCGTTCGTCGACGAGAAGATCGAACCCTGTTCTTCGAGGTCGAGCCGCATCTCGGCGGCGTTCACGATGTTGCCGTTGTGCGCGAGCGTGATGTAGCCGCCACGTGACCGGGCGACGACCGGCTGCGCATTCTCGATCGTCGATGAACCGGATGTGCTGTAGCGCGTGTGCCCGATCGCCGTCACGCCCTGCATTTTGGTCAGGTCGTTGGCGAGCGTGTCGGACATCGTCCCCATCCGGCGTGCAGCGCGAGCATTGCCGGCTGCGTCGATCGAAACGAGTCCGACCGATTCCTGCCCGCGGTGCTGCAGCGAATAGAGGCCTAACTGAGCGATATGCGTCGCGTCGGAATGACCGTGGACGCCGAAGATGCCACACATAGTCGAAAGCTAGTTGCTGATCGATTGCGACATGATGGAGCGAATCGATTCGTGATACGCTTCATCGAGCTCGGCCAGCGACGCGTCGACACGAGCGGTGGACGTCGAAATCTGCAATGGCGTGCCAGCCGCAGTCACGCGGCCAATGACACGTGCCGGAACGCCGTGCTTTTTCGCGATCGCGAGGACGGCTTCGGCGTTGGTCGCGGAGAGAACGACGCGCCCCTGCGCTTCGCCGAACAACAGCGCGCGGGTCGGGATGTTTGCCCAGGACGTGAGGTCGATCGTCGCGCCGAACTGGGCGTTGCGATCCATCATGCAGCACTCGGCAAGCGCGACGGCGAGGCCGCCGTCGGCGCAGTCGTGTGCCGAGCGAACCGCACCGCCGGCGATCGACTCTAAAAGGGCATCGATGAGCACGCGTTCACGATCGAGGTCGCACGTCGGAGGCGCGCCGGCGACTGTCCCGTGAATTCGCGACAGGTATTCGCTACCGCCAAGTTCGGCGGTGGGTTCGCCGAGGAGAACGACCACATCGCCTTCGGCTCGGAACGGCGAGCGTGTGATGTGTGTGAGTGAGTCGATCAAACCGACCATACCGATCACCGGCGTCGGATAGACCGCGCCCCGCGGATTCTCGTTGTAGAGCGAGACGTTTCCGCCAGTGACGGGTGTGTTCAGCGCCGTGCATGCTTCGGCTATCCCGCGAACCGCTTCACGAAGTTGGAAATAGACCTCGCGACGACGCGGATTACCAAAATTCAAATTATTCGTGATCGCCTTCGGACGGCCGCCGGTGCACGCGACGTTACGCGCTGCCTCGCAGACGGCGATCTTTGCGCCGACGTACGGATCGAGATAAACGTAGCGTCCATTGCAGTCGGTCTTCAGGGCCAGCGCGCGGTCAGTGCCCCGAACGCGCACGACAGCCGCATCTCCGCCTGGCGGTATCACCGTGTTCGTGCGAACGGTGGTGTCGTACTGGCGGTGAACCCAGGTCTTCGCGGCGATCGTCGGCGACGACAGGAGTTGCTTGAGCGTCCACGCGGGATCGCTTTCTTCGGGCTTCTCAGGGATTTTCGAAACATCCTGGGCACGGAGCTTCGCGACGTCCGCGGACTCCGTCGCTTCCGGCGTGTACGTCGGACAATCGGTGACGAGTCGCGTTCCAGGGAACTCGGCGACGATTTTATCGCCCTCCGTTACGCGATACACCGGCTCGGCGATCACTTCACCGATGACCGCGGCAGTGAGATCCCACTTCTCCAATATCTCGCGCACCTTGTCTTCGCGACCTTTCTTCGCGACGACGAGCATTCGTTCCTGCGATTCGCTGAGCAGAATCTCATACGGCGTCATGCCTTCTTCGCGAATCGGAACCTTCGTCGTGTCGATCGTGACGCCGACGTCGCCTCGCGCAGCCATCTCTGCCGACGATGACGTGAGCCCTGCCGCGCCCATGTCCTGAATCGCAACGATGTCGCCGCTGTAGATCAACTCGAGACTCGCCTCGAGCAGCAGTTTCTCGGTAAATGGATCGCCGACCTGAACGCGCGGACGTTTCGCATCGCTCTGCGCGGAGAGATCTTCTGACGCGAACGACGCGCCGTGAATTCCGTCGCGACCCGTGCGTGCGCCCACGGCGATGATCGGATTGCCGACGCCCGAGGCAACGGCGCGAATCAGCTCGTCCTCGCGAAGCAGACCAACGCACATCGCATTCACGAGCGGATTGCCTTCATATGACGGGTCGAAGGCGACTTCGCCGGCGACGGTTGGAATGCCGACGCAGTTGCCGTAGTCACCGATGCCTTTCACAACGCCCGAGAACAGATATCGAACTCGCGCGGAATCGAGCGAGCCGAATCGGAGCGAGTTGAGAAGGGCAATGGGCCGTGCGCCCATCGTGAATACGTCGCGGAGAATTCCGCCGACGCCCGTCGCGGCGCCTTGATAGGGCTCGACCGCGGACGGGTGGTTGTGTGATTCGATCTTGAATGCGACCGCGAGGCCATCGCCGATCGAGATGACGCCGGCATTCTCGCCGGGTCCCTGCAACACCCACGGTGCTTTCGTCGGAAGCGTCCGAAGCAGCGGGCGTGAGTGTTTGTATGAACAGTGCTCGCTCCAAAGAGCGCTAACGATTCCCAGTTCTGTGAACGTCGGCTCGCGACCGAGCATCGCGACTAGCCGTTCGTACTCTTCCGTCGTGAGCCCGTGCTCCGAGATGAGCGCGGGCGTGATCTTTGGATCGTTCGGGCGAGATTCGACGCTCTTGGTTCGCTGCATTTATGTGGACGAAGGTTTCTTCGGAGGGGAGGAGGGAACCGCGAGGGGTTTTCCGCTCGGCGCGCCATGCTTGGCGTCGGCGGCGGAGATCATCTTTGGCGAGCTGCTTTCACCGCTGTACTTCCGATTCGCTGAACGAAACACGGCGTCGACCACTTTGCCGCTGTCGAGCACCACGAGGTCGTTCATGCCGCACTTCTTCTCACAGCCATTGTGATAGAGCAGATAGGTGTAGCCGTCATATGACTTCGACGACAATGGCTGGCCGATCGCTTTCACGACGTCTTCGCGCGACATGCCGGGGTCGATCGTCGCGACCTTCTGTGCGCCGAGTGCCGATGCCGAGAGAAACGAAATTGCAATGACTGCTGCGCGCATGCTGAGCTCCTTAGACCCCGACGCGCGATAGCAACGATTCAAAGATCGCGAGACCGTCGTCGGATCCGAGTAATGGGTCGACTGCCCGTTCCGGATGCGGCATCATTCCGAGCACATTGCCTTGCTCATTGACGATGCCCGCGATGGCGCGCATGGACCCATTCGGGGACCACCACTCGTCGGCGTCAGCTGGACCACCGAGATAGCGGAATACCACACGCCCTTCGCCCTCCAGCCTATCGACTGTCTCGGCGTCCGCGGTGTAACGGCCGTCGCCATGAGAAATCGGCATCAGCGCTGTCGCGCCGTTCTCGTAGCGATTGCTAAAAATCGTATCAGTCGAGGTGACACGAAGTCTTACGAATTCGCAGATGTATTTCAGACTTTCATTGCGGAGCAACGCGCCCGGCAGAAGCCCGGCTTCGCAGGCGATCTGGAAACCGTTGCAAATGCCGATCACCGGTCCACCCTTTTTCGCGAAGGCGACGACATCGTTCATGATCGGGCTGAAGCGCGCGATCGCCCCGGCACGCAAGTAGTCACCGTAGGAAAATCCACCCGGTAGCACGATCACGTCGCTGCCCTGCAGATCGTGATCCTTGTGCCAGAGATACGTTGCCTCTTCGCCGAGTTGGTCAACGACGGCGCGGTAGGTGTCGTAGTCGGAATTCGAGCCGGGGAAAACGACGATTCCGAATTTCATGGTTAGCGTCTCCCGGCCGGTTGCTCAGTGCCAGCAATCTCGAAATCCTCGATCACGGGATTCGCGAGCAACTTTTCACACATTTCGCGGGTCTGCCGCTCCGCGTCGCTCTGATCGACGGCGTCGATCTCGACGATGATGTAGCGGCCGACGTGAACGTCGGTCACCGACGCGAAGCCAAGCGTGTGAAGCGAGCTCGCGACCGTCTTGCCCTGCGGATCGAGAATACCGCGGCGCGGCGTGATATGCACTGCAATTCGATAATGGTTCATTCAGTAGATCCTGTCGGCGAATCAGGAAGGTTGGGACCTGGCGGGGGACTACCGGACTTCGGACTACCGGGCGGCCGATTGCCGCCTCTGCCGCGGCGACGTCGCTTCCGTCGCGGCGGTCGCTGCGCTTGCTGTTCGATTGCGGGCGCAATCATCTCGTCTTCGTCATCATCGTCGTCATCAGCGATCGACGGAACCGTAAGCGGCGTCGCACGAGGAGGACCAATCGCCGGCGCGTGACGCGGCGTGTGTCCGCGCCGCCCTTCGCGAGGCGCACGCTTTCCTTCGTCCCAATAAAGCTCGCCTGGCGCCTGACGGCGACCGATGAAGCCAACAACCACGGACTTGACGAGACCATACGCGACGTACGCGAGCAGCGCCGGGAAGATGAATTCCTCTTTCCGGAACACGAGAAGCGCGATGCATCCCGCGACGACGATCGTGCCGAGGATGCGCTTGATGCTGTTGAATCCAATCGACGGAACGGCGGGATACGGAACGTCACTGACCATCAGCGCGGCAAGGATCGCCATCAGGCCGCGGAGCATCACATGCCACGGAAGCTCTGACAACGTTCTGCTGTCCGTGAAGATGATGATCGCCTGATTGTAGAGCGGGGTTTCCTTGAACCACCAATACGTCGCGAGCGTCAGCCCTGCCGCGGGACTCGGCAATCCGTGAAAGTGCGTCTTCTTTCGGCCGGCCTGCTCGACGTTGAATCGAGCGAGACGCATCACTGCGCACGACGTGAAGATGAAAACGAGCAGCCATTCCCACGGGCCGTTCTTCGGCATCCCCATGTACATGATGAACGCCGGGGCGAATCCGAACGAGATCGCATCGACGAGGGAGTCGAGCTCCTCGCCGAATCGGCTTCCGGTTCCGGTTGCACGTGCGACGCGTCCGTCCAGGACGTCCGCGATGCCTCCGAGCACTATGAACATCGGCGCGGCGGCGAGGTCGCCGCGCACTGCGTTCACGATTGCGTAAATGCCGCAGAACAGATTGAAGAGCGTCAATCCGTTCGGCATGAGCACGACCGCTCGCCGAACGCCGCGTCGGCGAGCGGAGTCGCGCGCGGGAGGATTCATCGACCGACGAGCTCCGCGATCACCGATGAACCCGCGTAGGTCACATCGCCGACTTTGACCCGAAGCGTCGTGCCGATCGGAACGAATACGTCGACGCGCGACCCGAAGCGAATGAGTCCCATTCGCTCGCCCTGTTGCACGTGATCCCCTTCTTTGGCATCCGTCACGATACGCCGCGCGATCAGGCCGGCAATCTGCTTCACGAGAATGTGATTCGATCCGCTCTCGAGACCGATCGAGGTCTGCTCGTTCTCCATGCTCGCGCTGTCCGCCGCGGCGTTCATAAAGCGGCCGGACTTGCGATCGACGAGTCGAACGATACCGCTGACCGGATATCGATTCACATGGACGTTGAACACGTTCATGAAAATCGAAATCCGAATTGCCTTTTCTTTCAGGAATTCCTGTTCGTCGACCTCTTTGATCAACACGACCTTTCCATCGGCCGGAGAGATCACAAGTCGTTCCCCGCGTTCGCCGAGTCGCTGCGGATCGCGAAAGAAATAGGCAACCCACAGGGCGATGAGCGTGAGAGCAAACGCCAACAACCAGAGCGGCCACGATCGCCGACTCAGCGCGATTCCGAACGAACCGACGGCGATGATCGCGGCAATGGCGATGAAGCTCAGTCCTTCGCGAGCAAAGTTCACGAGAGCACCGATACGTCGAGGGGCGACCCGGTGACGCGGCGGAAGGCATCGAGATATCGCTCGCTCGTCGCAGCGACAACCGCGTCGGGTAGGCGGGGCGGGGGCGCGTCACCGTTCCACCGGCCGGCGCGACGCTCGCCGTCGAGGTAGTCGCGAAGCGGCTGCTTGTCGAAGCTCGGCTGCCCGTGGCCCGGGTCATACTGATCCGCAGGCCAGAAACGCGAGCTATCGGGCGTCAAAACTTCGTCGATGAGCGTGATTGCCCCCGCGTGATCACGTCCAAACTCGAACTTCGTATCTGCAATGATGATTCCGCGGCTGGCAGCGATATCGCGGCCGCGCGTGTAGACAAGGCGGCTCAATCGCTCCAACTCGCGGGCCACATCGGCGCCGAGCGCGTCGACGACGCGACTGATGGTGATGTTTTCATCGTGGCCCGTCTCAGCCTTTGTTGCAGGGCTGAAGAGCGGGGGATCAAGACGATCGCTCTCGCGAAGACCCTGCGGGAGCGACTCGCCGGCCAGCGTTCCGTTCGACTTGTACTCCTTCCATGCGGAGCCAGAGAGGTAGCCGCGAATCACGCACTCGATCGGAAACACCTGCGTGCGACGGCAGAGCATCGCCCGACCGGCGAGCGACGAGCGATGTTCCCTCAATGACGGCACCGCGTCGATGATCTGGTCGACGTCCGACGCGAGCATGTGATGCTGTACATCCTTCTCCAGCCGGCGAAGCCACCACGCGGTGATTTGCGTCAGCACGGCACCCTTATACGGAATCGGCTCGCCCATCACGACGTCGAACGCGCTGACGCGATCAGTGGCAACGAGGAGCAAACGCTCGGCGTCGACGATGTAGACCTCGCGAACCTTTCCGCGTCGCAGATGCTGAAGAGGAAGCGGTTCGAGCTGGGCGATGGTCATACGCGCACCTCGTCGCCGTGGTCCGACTCGCTCTCCGCGCGCGCCAGCAACGGAGCGACGACCTCGTCGAGGAATTCGTCGACCTGCTGCGGCGAGCGTCCGACGAACCGCATCGGCTCGAGCACGGATTCCATATCCGAGACTGACACATTGAAGTCGCCATCGTTGGCGAGGCGATCGAGCATGTCGTTGCGAGTTGCGCCGTTCTTCATCGCGCGAGCGGCCTCGATGCTGTGTTGGCGAATGCGTTCGTGGGCGACCTGTCGGTCACCACCCGCGCGAACGGCGCGGACGATGAGCTCCTCGGTCGCCATGAAAGGAAGCTCGTCCTCGAGCCGGCGTCGAATTCGTGCAGGATGGACCTCGAGTCCGCTCACGACGTTGTTCATCAACAGCAGAATGGCGTCGGTCGCGAGGAAGCTCTCGGGAATGACGAGACGTCGATTCGCGCTATCATCCAGCGTGCGCTCGAAGAACTGAACGCCGTGCGTCAGGTTCGCGTTCGGCTCGAGCGAAATGACGAATCGAGCCAGGGAAGCGATCCGCTCGCACCGCATCGGGTTCCGCTTGTACGCCATCGCGGAGGAGCCAATCTGCTCGGACTCGAACGGCTCTTCGATCTCGCCGACCGATTGCAGAACGCGGAGATCGCCGCTGAACTTCATCGCGCTCGAGGCGACTCCCGCCACGACAGCCAACACCTGCGCGTCGAGCTTGCGGGAATAGGTCTGTCCGGACACAGGAATCGACGACGGGAACTGCATCTTCTCGGAGACTTTGGCGTCGAGCTCTCGAACCTTCGCGTGATCCCCGTTAAAGATCTCTAAAAAGCTCGCCTGTGTTCCCGTCGTTCCCTTCACGCCGCGACAGGGAAGCGTCGCAACGCGATGCTCGATGTCCGCGAGGTCGAGCACCAGATCCTGCATCCACAGCGTCGCGCGCTTGCCGACGGTCGTCGGCTGCGCCGGCTGCAGATGCGTCGAACCAAGCGTCGGCTCGGCGCGCCACTCTCGAGCAAACGCAGAAAGTGCACGCAGCACGCTGACCACCTTCTCACGCAACAGCTCGAGGCCGTGGCGCATGAGAATGAGATCCGCGTTGTCGGTGACGTACGCGCTCGTCGCGCCGTAGTGGATGAACCCCTTCGCCGCCGGCGCGACGTCTCCGAAGGCGTGGACATGCGCCATTACATCGTGACGGAAGCGCTTCTCATAGGACGCGGCGACCGCGAAGTCGATGTCATCGAGATGCGCGCGCATCTGCGCGATCGCCTCGTGCGGGATCGGAACTCCAAGTTCCCGTTCCGATTCCGCGAGGGCGAGCCACAAACGTCGCCACAGGCCGTGGCGCCGCGCGGCCGACCACAGCTCGAGCATCGCCTTCGACGCGTAACGCTCGGCCAGCGGCGATGAGTACCGATCGTGAGACGTCATCGAATCACGAACTCGGTGACGAACAGCTGCGCCTGACGCTCGACCACAACCCGGAGATATGATCGACCACCCATTGCGTTGATCACCCGTGCCGCGTCTTCGGCAGTGCGCACCGGGGTGTTGTTGATCTGAAGAATCACGTCTCCCTTTTGCAATCCTGTTTGGTCGGAAACGAACTGACTCGCGTTATAGATCAGCGCACCGAACTGTCGACGGAGACGCCGGTCTGCCGCAATCGCGGGAGTCACCGTCACCAACTCGAGCTCACGGAGTACTTGGACTTTCGCCGCGCTAACTTCGGGGCGGTCGCTGACCTTTACATCGACGTCCAGCTCACGCGACCCACGCTTGATGTGTAGATGCGCCGGAGACCCGACGCGCAAATCGAGCAGCGCCGCGTTCCAGTCGAACGGATTCCGGACGACGCGAGTCCCTTCGCGCATGATGACATCGCCCGCTTGCAATCCTGCCGTCGCGGCGGGCGATGCCGGCGCGACGCTCCCGATGACCGCCCCTTCCGCAATGATGTCTCGCGGATTCGTGGACGTCGTCTGTTTGAGATTCACACCAATCCACGGACTGCGAATGCTTCCGTGTGTTAGCAAATCATCAACGACGCGCGCAACGCGGTTGATCGGAATCGCGAAGCCAAGTCCAACCGATCCACCGCTCGGCGAAAAGATGCTGCTGTTCACGCCGATCACTTCGCCGTCCGCGTTGACGAGCGGCCCGCCGGAGTTGCCCGGATTGATGGCGGCGTCCGTTTGGATCATGTCGAAATACGACGCCTGACCCTCACCCTGGCCGACGAGATTGCGCTGCGTCGCGCTGATGACGCCGACGCTGACGCTCGGTTCCGCGTTGCCGAGGTAGAAACCGAACGGGTTGCCGATGGCAATCGCCCATTCACCGATCAGCAGCGTGTTCGAGTTGCCGAGTTTGAGTTCCGGGAGATTCTTCGCGTCGATGCGGACGACGGCGATGTCGTTCGTTTCGTCCTGTCCCAGCACCTTCGCGGGATAGACGGTTCCATCGCGCATCATGACGGAAACCTTCGTTGCTCCGGCGACGACGTGCGCGTTCGTCACGATCACACCGTCGCTGCGAACGACGAACCCGGTGCCCAGCCCGGCCTGCGTTCTCGGCTGTGATCGTCCGAAGAACATGTCGAAGGGATCCTGCGGCGTCTGATCCGTCGCTTCGGTTTGGACCGTTACGACCGCCGGCGCGACTTTGGCCGCGGCAGCTGTGATCGCGTTTCGACGGCTCTGCGAGACCTGATCGTTCGTCGGAACAACGACGCCGGATGCCTGCGCCGATGATTTCTCAGGCGCCTGGCCGCATCCGACCGCGACGAGGATCAATAAGAATCGCGCGGCGGTTCCGCGACGAAGACTCGAGTACGAGTCACGCATTAGACCCCCTCGAGGTACAGGTGGCTTGGATATCTCACGGCATCGAGAAACAAGGCGTGCGGCGGAGCGGGCGGCGAGACCTCGCTGTTGTCGGTCGCCGCCAGCAGCCGCGACATGTCGGTGTCTGGTCGCCGGGCAGTGGCAATGTCCAGCATCGTGCCGACGAGAAAGCGAACCATATGATGCAGGAATCGATTCGCCTCGATCACGAACACGAGGCCGCCCGAGCGTTCTTCCCACTTCGCGGACGCGACCGTACAGCGATGATCGTCATGGCTGGGTGCAGTTCCCGAGACGGCGAACGCCCGAAAACAATGCTCACCCTCGATCTCGGACGCCGCTCCGTCCAAGCTCGCGCGGTCGATCGGATGAGAAAACGGCAGCTCGTAACGAACCCGAAATGGCGAACGGGCGTCGTGATCCGTGCCGACGTAGTAGCTGTACCTCCGGCCGACGGCGCTGTAACGCGCGTGGAACTCGGCATGCATCTCGACGGCACGTGCGACCCAGACGTCGGTGGGGAGGAGGGAATTGAGTGCGCGACGCAGCTTCTGAACGTCCCACCGGTCGGGCACTCGGACGCCGACCGCTTGTCCACGCGCATGCACTCCGGCATCGGTTCGCCCTGAGCCCAGGGCAACGACGGGTGCGGCACACAATCGTTCGAGCGCCTCTTCCACGACTCCTTGTACGGTGCGTTGACTTGGCTGACGCTGCCATCCGCTGAACGCGGCGCCGTCGTACTGCAACACGAGCTGCACGGTGCGCTCGGCCATTGCAGGAAAACTACCGGCACGAGGGGGAGTGTCAAGCAAATGAGCACATCGTGCGTGATGCGTAAGCGTGTGAAAGCGATTGACTTTGCGACACGAACGTAATCACATTTCGCTCGCAACCTCCCTTCGCGTCGCTTGTGTTTTGGCGAACGCGCCGCCGACCCCACGATGCCGCCGCGCACGCTCGCCTCTCTCGCACACGCGCTGACAGTTTCAGCGAGTCCCGACGACGCGCTTCAAGCGCTCGGCGAGGCGCTTGCTGAAGTCGATCGGTTCGCTCAAATGGCACTCGTCACATTCGACGAGCGGCGCGGAATGCTCGTCGAGCGAGTCCTCCCCTCGGCCGCGCGAGCGTCGCTCGAAACGACGTTCGACCATTTGCCGACCCGAGAACGCAATGCGATCTCCGCCGGCGGGCAGTTCGTCGACTTCGGCGAGAGCAGCGACGAGTTCGCCCGGTTGCTTCAGGTTCCGTCGCTCGGAGAGCAGGGTTGGCTGAGCGTCCGCGGGCTTCGGTCCGAGGGACAACTGACCGCGTTGCTCGCGTTGTACGAATCGCGGAAGATGTTCGGCGCGCGTACCGCCGAGCGGTTCTTGCCGGCGATCGCGTTGTTCGAGCTCGCGTACTTCCGGTTCCTGGAGCGCGATGCGCGCCTCGAAGCGGTTCGAACGCTCGAGGACGTCACCCAGCGCGTGCACGGCGACTACGAGCGACGACTCGCCGAGCTCGAACGCCGTTTGCTCAGCGCGAGCAACACGCGTGACAACGTCGATTCCACCCGGGTGCTACAACTCGAGCGCGAGCTCGCCCAGGCCAACGAAGACGCGCGAAAGGCGATGCGTCGCGCCGACGCGGTCGACGCCACCGTGTCTACGGCGGTCGAGCAATTAGAGAAAGCTCATGTCGAGCTCCATCGACGCAGCGAATCCCTTCGCCAAAAGATCAGAACGATTTATCTGATCGATCGTGTGCTGACGCTCGATACGTCGACGGACGAGCCGCGACAGCTGGCCGAGGGACTGTTGGCCCTCGTCGGCGACGACATGAACGCGCAACGCTGCTCCTTGATGCTGAAGACGCTCGACGGCGAAGCGCTGTACATCGCGGCCACGCGCGGCGTCGCTCCAGGTGTCGCCGAGGGTTCACGCGTTCAGATCGGAGTTGGCGTTGCGGGCGGTGTGGCCGCGTCGAGAGAGCCGCTGCTCGTTCGCGACGTCACTGACGCGAAGAGTCACCCACTGCTTCGCGATCAATACTTCACAACGGGCTCGTTCATCAGCTTCCCACTCATATATCGCGACCAGCTTGTCGGCGTCGTCAACCTGGCGAACCGCGCACAGCGCGGCGTCTTCGTCGAAGAAGACGTCGATCGCGTCCGTCTCCTCGGTCTCGTGATCGCCCTCGTCGCCTCACACGCGCGTCTGCCAGAGCGATTGGGCGAAACACTCAGTGTCCGTTAGTTCGCCGAACGCACTACTCGGGACGATCAAGCGGCTCACCGCCGGTGAGTCTCCGGATCCTGCGGAGCTCACTGCCGCGTTCAAGGTTATTTGGGCGGGCGACGCAACACCTGTCCTCATCTCCGCGCTGTTGATCGCGCTCCGGGTCAAAGGCGAGACGCCGCTCGATCTGGCCGCGGTGGTTCGTTCGCTGCGGGACGCGATGATTCAACTTCCCGCTGAGCGTCCCGAGGACCTCGTCGACACGTGCGGGACCGGCGGCGGGACGATCAATACCTTCAATATCTCCACCGCCGCAGCACTTGTCGTCGCGGGGCTGGGTGTCCGAGTCGCCAAACACGGCAATCGCTCGTTCACGACGCAGTGCGGAAGCGCGGACGTGCTCGAGGCCCTCGGCGTCCCGATCGACGCGCCGGTGAGCGTGATGGAAGCCGCGCTTCGGAATGCGGGGATCGTGTTTATGTTCGCACCGGCGATGCATCCCGCGATGCGGCATGTCGGTCCGATTCGCCGCGAGCTCGGCATCCAGACGGTGATGAACATGGTCGGACCTCTTGCGAATCCCGCGCACGCCGGCCGACAGGTCGTGGGCGTTTCGGACACGCGTCGGTTGCCGCTCATCGCCGGCGCAATGCAGGCGCTCGATACCATACACACGCTTGTCGTCCACGGCGCTGGAATGGACGAGATCTCGCCGTTTCGCGAGTCGCAAGTCGTCGAGATTCGGCAGGGTACAATGTCCGAGTGGACTATCGATCCGAAGAAATACGGGTTCGGACGTGGAACGGCGGATCAGATCGCGGGCGGACCGCCAGCGGAAAACGCAGCAACGGTCGTTCGCGTTTTGCGCGGCGAGGGGAACGAGCCTTCGACCGCAGCAGTGATTCTAAACGCAGCGGCCGCGCTCTACGTAGGAGGCGCGGCCGAAACGTTTGGCGACGGAGTTACGATGGCGAGCGAGGCGATTCGATCGGGAGCTGGTCTGCTTGCGCTCGACCGGCTGCGACGGGCGTTCTCGCCGTCATCTTGATGCCCCTCGAACTAGTAACGCCGCATTACTCCGACGACGATCCCCTGAATTTTGACGTCGTTTTCGTGAACGTAGATCGGCTGCATTGTCTCATTCGCGGGCTGTAGCCGAATTCGACCGTCACGTTCGCGGTAGTACTTCTTTACTGTCGCCGACGTCCCGTGAACCAACGCGATGACCATTTCGCCGTTATCCGCGCGCTGACGCTCGTTGACGACGACAAAGTCGCCATCTCGGATGTGCTCGTCGACCATCGAGTTTCCGCGAACTCGAAGCACGTAGTGATTTCCACCGTGGCTGACCATCTGCTCAGGCACACAGAAGGTCTCGTTCGCCTCGATCGCTTCGATCGGCATACCGGCGGCGACGGAGCCGAGCAGCGGTAGCTCGAGTGCACGAGGAGTAGCCTCACTGGGCAGGATCTCGATCGCTCGGCTCTCGTTGTAGTTCCGCTTGATGTAGCCCTTTCGCTCGAGGTTTGTGAGGTGCTCATGCACCGTCGCGAGCGAGTTGTAGTTGAATTGCTCCGCTATCTCCTCGAAGCTCGGCGCGAAACCGTTTTGCTCCGCGTAACTCGTGAGATAGTTTAGTATTTCCCGTTGGCGCTTCGTGAGCGGCATGGCTGAGATCCCTTTCGGCCTACATTAGATAGTGGCGGCGGGAGTATCCCGAATAAGCCCCGAACTACGATATCCGAAGAAGGACCGAAGTGCAAGCGTATTCTGCTTGGAGCCAACCCACGGGTACCCTAGGGGCGATCGTCGCTGAAGCCCGCGATCGAGCGGCCCTCCTCAAGGAAAACGAAGCGGAGCTCGCCGAGTCTGCGGCTTGCGTTCCGCCTTCGCCGTCTTTGGCGACCGCGCTCCGGCAAGACGCCGTTGCCGTAATCGCCGAGGTCAAGCGTCGCTCGCCATCAAAAGGGTGGATCAACGCGAACATCTCCGCCGCTGATCAAGCGCTTTCATATGAGAGGGGCGGCGCGGCTGCGGTCTCGATCCTGACGGAGCCAGCCCACTTTGGCGGGTCGGTATCCGACCTCGTGGCAGTCCGGGACACCGTCGCTATTCCGGTGCTCAAGAAGGACTTTCATGTCGACCCGATTCAGCTCGTCGAAGCAAAGGCATTGGGAGCGTCGGCGGCGCTGTTGATCGCGCGGGCTCTGCCGCCCGACGTTCTCATAGACATGGTGCGCACCGCGAGAGAATTGGCGATCGAGACGATCGTCGAGATTCGCGACGACGACGAGCTGACCCGAGCGCTCGATGCGGGCGCCGCGATCATCGGGATCAACAATCGAAATCTCGAGACGCTGGCGATCGATCCTCGGACGTCCGAGCGTTTGCTCGCTCGAATTCCTGCCGAGGTCATCGCGATCGCCGAAAGTGGCGTTCAACATCGTGCCGATGTGGAGCGATTCGCCGGCTGCGGCGCGGATGCTGTCCTCGTCGGTTCGGTGCTCTCGGCAGCCGCGAACCCCGTCGAAGCAGTTCGTGGGCTGACCGGTGTTCCACGGACGTCTCGTGGCCGTTGAGATCAAGTTCTGCGGACTAACGAGGTCCGAGGACGCGCAGATGGCCGTGTCGCTCGGCGCCGCGTACGTCGGGGTGATTTTTGCCGGTGGCCCGCGCGCCGTCACGGCGGAGAGAGCACGTGAGATACTCGCTAACATTCCGCGCAAAGTACGCGCGGTTGGTGTGTTCGCCGGACAAGACGCAGCAGAGATTCAACGAGTCGTCGACGTCGCCGGATTGGATGTGGTTCAACTTCACGGCGAGGCCACGGAAGCTCGAATCGCAGAGCTGCGGGCGACGATCAACGCAGAGATCTGGCCTGTTGTTCGAGTCTCAGGGCCGCTACCGGAGGAACTCGAGGCGCTGATCGACGTATCCGACGGTCTGCTCCTCGACGCTTACTCTCCAAAGGGACTCGGGGGGACTGGTGTGTCGTTCGACTGGGATGCGGTTGCGGCGGACCTGCAAATGATTCGGGGAGAGCAGCCGATCATTCTTGCTGGGGGACTGCGTCCCGAAAACGTGGCGGAGGCCATCGCGGCGCTGTCGCCGGATATCGTCGACGTCTCATCTGGAGTCGAAAGCGCTCCCGGAATCAAAGATCACGACCGAATGCGCGCGTTTCGCGACGCAGTCATGCACGCCTCTATTTCGATATGATCACGACTCAGAACGATCGATTTGGCGTTTTCGGCGGCCGCTATGTGCCGGAGACACTCATTCCCGCGATCGACGATTTGGAACGCGCGTACGACGAAGCGCGCGCCGATCCGGCGTTCGTCGCAGAGCTCGAGCAAATGCTCACGACGTACGTGGGACGCCCGTCTGCATTGAGCGACGCTCCACGATTCTCGAAGCATGTCGGCGCCACCGTTTGGCTCAAGCGCGAGGATCTGAATCACACGGGTGCGCACAAGATCAACAACACGGTCGGCCAGGTACTGCTTGCTCGCCGTATGGGCAAGCGCCGCATCATCGCCGAGACCGGAGCGGGGCAGCACGGCGTTGCGACAGCGACCGTCTGCGCGCGGTTTGGCCTCGAGTGCATCGTCTACATGGGCGAGGAAGACATGCGACGCCAATCGCTGAATGTCTTTCGCATGCGACTCATGGGCGCGAAAGTCGTCGGCGTATCGAGTGGAACGAAGACGCTCAAAGACGCGACCACGGAAGCGATCCGCGATTGGGTGACCAACGTTCACGATACCTACTACATCATCGGTTCGGTCGTGGGTCCGGCGCCGTATCCGCGAATGGTTCGCGACTTTCAGTCAGTGATCAGCCGAGAAGCGCGCGCGCAGATGCTCGAGCGGGCGGGGCGCCTTCCGAAAACCGTCGTCGCGTGCGTCGGCGGCGGGTCGAACGCGATGGGCGCCTTTGCGGCCTTCATCGACGATACCGACGTCGAGCTGGTTGGCGTCGAGGCGGCTGGGGAAGGGCTCGATACCGAGCATCACTCCGCCTCCCTTTCGCGAGGTCGGCCCGGTGTGCTCCATGGGTCGCTCAGCTACCTCCTGCAGGACGAATACGGCCAGGTTCATCCGGCACATTCGATCTCCGCGGGACTCGACTATCCCGGGGTCGGGCCGGAACACTCGTATTTGAAGGACAGCGGACGCGCGGCGTACGTCGCGGTCACCGATCGCGACGCCCTCGAAGGTTTTCAGCTCTTGAGTAAACTGGAAGGAATCATTCCAGCGCTCGAGACGGCCCACGCTGTGAGCTGGATCGCAGCCCAGAAGGGCCGCTGGACGGAACGTGATCACATCCTCCTCTGCGTCAGCGGCCGCGGTGACAAGGACGTGGCGCAGGTCAGCGAAATGAATATTTTGGGAACGTGAACTCCTCGCCTGCCGCAGCAACGGG
>Ga0070683_100000273_pt1 | contig 35417 bp, 37 predicted proteins | sample KBSC713LmetaG_FD_64662 | JGI IMG/M metagenome (GOLD analysis project Ga0070683, IMG submission 64662) | Corn rhizosphere microbial communities from Kellogg Biological Station, Michigan, USA - KBS C7.1-3L metaG | ecosystem: Host-associated > Plants > Roots > Rhizosphere ... | reverse complement strand
GCTCACGAGACCAACACCAATACCCGCCCACTGTTCTGGCTGCGGAACGGTCAGTGGGTCCAGGTGCCAGATGCGACCATACCCGACGACCTGTCCGAGTACTTCGCAGCAGCCTTTGTCTCAGCTAATGAGTTCTGGGCCGTCGGGAGGTTTGGCATCTCGCACTACTCCAACGGCCAATGGAAGCTCGTCGTCCCCTGAGTGATCGGGCGTTGCGCGGCACAAAAAAGGGACGGACGCTTTTCAGAGCGTCCGTCCGCATCTATTGGCAGCGAGTACGTCAGCTATTAAACGCACTCGCGAAGCGACTGGGTCGAGTTGGCGCTACGCAGCTTGGTGAGGGCGACCATTTCGAGCTGGCGGACCCGCTCGCGTGAGATGCCCAGCTCTTTGCCGACCTCCAGCAGCGTCCGGCTGCGGCCATCGCCGATGCCATAGCGCAGGATGACCACCGACCGCTCGCGGCTGGTCAGTTGCGAGAGCGCGCGGTGCAGCTCTTCACCGAGCAGGTGTTGCGAGGCGATATCGGCGGGCGTCTGGACGCCGGGGTCTTCGAGCGTATCGGAGAGGGCGAGGCGGTTATCGGTGTCGGCGGGGGCATCGAGCGAGACGGGCTGCTCGGTGATGTGCATCAGGTCGTCAACTTCTTCCATCGGCATGCCCGCCGCCTCGGCAATCTGCTCTGGCAGGGGATCGCCGCCGTTTTCCTGCGAAAGCTGCGAGGCGACGCGCCGCACCTTGCGCAGACGAGTCGCGACATGCTCGGGCAGGTGAATCAGGCGCGATTGCTCGCCCGCCGCGCGGCTGATGGCCTGGCGAATCCACCAGGTGGCATAGGTGCCGAAATGGCAGCCGCGTTGCCAGTCGAACTTTTCGGCGGCGCGCATCAGGCCGAGGTTGCCCTCTTGAATGAGATCGATCAGCGGGACGCCGGAATTGGTGTAGCGGCGCGCAATCGAGATCACCAGGCGCAGATTCGCCTCGACGAGGCGGCGGCGCGCGCGTGAATCGCCCGCCTGCGAGCGTTTGGCGAGGATGATTTCTTCTTCGTGAGTCAGCAGTGAGAGGCCGCGAATATCGTGGAGATAGCTCTGGAAGGCGTCTTCAGTGCCATCGGCGCCGCCATAATGCCCCGCGCCTTTGCCGTAGAGCGCGTCTTCTTCTTCCTTGGTGAGTTCCGCGAGCTCCGCGTCCGTCGGCTCGACATCATCAACCACAGCGACGGACTCAGCCGTGCTGGAAGATGCTAACTTCTCGAATGCCAGACGCAAAAGCCGCGCGCCAGCATCCTCTAGCATCTGTGGTTGCGTGGCTGCCATGTCGCACACTCCTTCTGCCAGATCTCGCAGCGTATCTGACGTTATGAACCGGCTATCTCCAGAAATCGGCGACAACCTGCCAACTGGACGTGCTCATGCACATTTCCATTCATTCCCCCGGCCAGTGTACACGGATATCGGCGTCTGCCACATCAGGTAAATACCTGATTTCTCCTCAGGTATTTTTGCTTCACGAAGTGAAGTATGAACTGGCTGAAAACCTGCCCTCCGTGCCATCAATAACTTGGGAAATGACCGGGACGTATGTCCCGCCTGGTTGACGCGGCGTCTCATGAGAGACGATGCCGGTGGCCATCGATATTTGTACCGCGGCGCGCATCAAGCCAACGATCAAATGAGCCATCGCATGGTCGCGCGCGCCGGGACCGCCACTGTACAGGTTCATTAGCGCAGATGGAACCTGGTTTCAGCACATTGTGTGCCACTGCCCCACGTTCCGCCGGGGTTCGCTGCTCCAGTTCGGACACAGCGAACCCATCTTTTTGTCTGCTACCTAATATACGTGTGAGAGCTACTATCTTTTCTCACACCAATGGCACGCATGGCAATCAGACTTTCGACTGAGGTCGCCATACAGGCTATTTTGTAGTGCCTGGTAGTACGCTGTCTTGTATTGTCCCTCCAGCGGTATCAACCGTTACAGGCGCGTGGTTGGTGGCGGCCCCCTCGTCTAACCCCGGCCTGCGGCCCGCTGCCGCTCCGCGCGCTTCTCGCCTCGTGCCTCGGCTCGCGCGTCCGCCCCCCACAGGGAGAGGGGAACCAGAATTCAGAACGCGCGTCTGCTCTGGCGCCCCTCCCTTTTAGGGGAGAGAGCCGCGTGGCGGCATCACGACCAGCGGAAGGCACGCGCCGAGAGCAGCACCGCGACCACCATCCACGCGGCGATAATCAGCAGATCGGTCTGCACGCCGCCGAGCGATGCGCCATTGTTGATAATCTGCCGGAGGGCATCGTTGAGGTAGGTCAGCGGCATCGCTTTGATCAGCGGGGTGAGGAACGCGGGCGCGCTATCCGTTGGGAAGTAGGAGCCGCTGAGAAACATCATCGGGAAGCTGATGAGGAAGAACGCCGCATTGGCAACCTCTGGCGTGCGGGCCAGGCTGCCCACCGCAAAACCAAGCCCCTGGAGCGCGAGCGCCCCCAGCGCCACGGTCAGGCCCAGCGCGATCCAGCTGCCCGTCACCTGCACGTGGAAGACCAGCATCGCCACCAGGATCAGCGCGGCGCCTTGAAGCAGCGAGAGCGCCAGCCGCGCCAGCATCTGCGTCGAGATGAGCACGCTGGGGCGCAGCGGTGTGACCGCCAGCCGCCGCAAAACGCCCTGCTGCCGCCACTCCACCAGCGCCACGCCGACGCTCAGATTCGCCCACATCAGCAGCATGCCCAGCATCCCCGGCGTCAGCCAGTCGATCTGCCGCAGATTGTGGACGCTGACCGCCTGCTCGCCCAACGTGATGGGCGAGGCCTGGTGGGTCACCTGCTGGTTGAGGCCGGCGACGATGCTCTGCACCGCCATGCGCGCGCTGGCGGCCATCACCGGGCTACTCTCGTCGTAGTAGACGGCGATATTGGTGGGCTGACTCTGCCTCAGCGCCTGACCGAAGCCCGCTGCCAGCACGATGACGGCGTTGCGGTGGCCGTCGCGCAGCGCCTGAAGCTCCTCGTCCTGCGTGCCACTGAACACCTGGAGTGAGTCGCTGGCGCGCAGCCCCTGGATCATCTGCTGTGAGAGCGGCGAGTCGTCGCGGTCCACCACACCCAGCTCCAGTTTGGGCGTGCCGCCACCGCCAAAGAGCCAGCCAAAGACGAAGATCGAGAGCAGCGCCAGCCCCAGACTGGTAATCAACAGGACGCGATTGCGCCGCAGCATGGTGACGCTGGCGGCGAACAGGGTGCGAAAAGCCTTCATGGTACGTCGCTTCTTTCTATTGCTAGGTGCGGCGGCTAGCGGCTGAAGCCGCGCCTAAGAGCCTCACTGCGTTCGGCTGCGAAGGCCGCCTCCGCGGCCTCCAGTGATCGGTATCTGGAATCTGCGCCTGCGCAGAGCAGCATTGACGAGGCGCGTCTGGAAGCCCGCGCAGGCGGGCTTTGCGGCCCACGGCCCATAGGCGCGGCTTTAGCCGCCAGCACGGTGCGAACGGCCCCAAATCCCCTTTCACTCCCGCAGGGCGCGGCCAGTCAGCTTCAGGAACACGTCTTCGAGGGTCGGCGCCTGCACCTGAATCTGCTCGACCGACATCCCTCGCGCCTCGGCGTATTGAAAGAGCGCCGTCATCGTCTTTTCGAGGCGCGTCGAGTAGAGACGCACGCGCTCCGCGCCCGCCTGGACATCGCTGACGTCGGGAAGCAGCCGCAGCCCCGCGAGATCGGGCGGCTGGACGCCGGGCGCTGGGGTGAGCGCGCATTCAATCGTGGCGCTGGCGTTAAGCAGGCTAATCAGCCCGGACGGCGTATCCTGCGCGATGATGCGCCCGCCATCGAGAATCGCGATGCGGTCGCAGAGGGTCTGCGCCTCATCCATGAAATGCGTCGTCAGCACAATCGTCTTGCCACGTTCGCGCAGCCGCAGAATGGTATCCCACAGCAGTCGGCGACTCTGCGGATCGAGTCCGGTCGTTGGCTCATCCAGCAGGAGCAGCGCGGGATCGTTGACCAGCGCCAGGGCGAGTGCAAGACGCTGTCGCTGGCCGCCGGAAAGTTCCTTCGGCTTGGCGCGCGCCTTCTCCTCCAGCGCCACCTCACGCAAAAGTTCGTCCGCCGACCGCGCCGAGGGATAGAACGCGCCGAACAGGTGGATCGTCTCGCGAACGGTCAGCCCGTCGAAGAGCGTCGTCGCCTGCAACTGCACGCCAATTCGCTGCTGCACCGCCCGCCGCTCGCGGCGCACGTCCAGGCCATCCACTGTTACCTGTCCGCCATCGGCGCGGCGCAATCCCTCGATGATTTCGAGCGTCGTCGTCTTGCCCGCGCCATTGGGGCCAAGCAGGCCAAAAATCTCGCCGCGCCTGATTGTGAAGCTGACATCGTTGACGGCGGTGAAGCGCCCGTAGCGTTTCACCAGGTGGCTGACCTCGACCAGCGCCTCCGCGGATGCTGGCGGAGCAGACGCCGCAGATGGAGTCGCCGTGACATCAGAAAGCATGGATTCCTCCTGAACGTGAGTCGCGCCATTCTCATTCTCCGGGATGGCGAGTGCGAATATGTTCTGAGGAACAGCCTACCTGGGATGCGGTCGGCTGGCGCGTGCCGGAAGTCATAGCTGACGACACATCTTTCGCGGACTGTTTGTATGGCTAGCGAGAGATGAGCAGAACGCGATACCATGTCTGAGGTCACGGAACGGAACTGGAAGAGGGAGTAGGCGATGTCTGTCACGTTCGAGGCGATTACCCCGGCATCGGCACGGGCGCTGGCCGCCTGGCGTTACCCCGCGCCGTATGACACCTATAACATCGGCGACGAAGCGGCGGCGCTGGCGGAGATGCTGGATAGCCGCAGCCCATGGTTCGCCGCCTTCGATGCGGATAGCGCGCCGATGGGCTACTGCTGCTTCGGCACGGCGGCTGAGGTCGGCTGGGAGGGCGAGCCACGCCTCTGGACGACGGGCGATGGCACGCTGAGCGTTGGCCTGGGGCTGCGGCCAGACCTGACCGGCAGGCATCTGGGCCTTCCGTTCTTCGAGGCGGTGCTGGCCTTCGCAGTGGAACGATTCAGCCCAGCCGCCTTCCGGCTCTTTGTGCTGCCGTTCAATCAGCGGGCCATTCGCGTCTACGAGCGCGCCGGATTCCGCCACGTCGGCGCGCTGGATGCGCCAGATAGTGGCTCAGACGCACACCTCTTTCTGGAGATGCGTCGAGAGATCGGGCAGAAAACTGGCGCTGAATCACCCTCGTAGCGAGTACTATTGAAATGCGGTTCGATACATCGGGCAATCATCCTTTATAATAGAACAAGAGTTCAGGGTAACTGCCGCGCGATTGGTGTTGATCCAGCAGAGGAGTGGAGAAGCTATGGCGGAAACAGGGAATGTGACCACGGGCTATGCCGATGTCAACGGCGCGAAACTCTACTATGAGGTGACGGGCGAGGGACACCCGCTGGTCTTTCTGCACGCGGGCGTCGCCAACCTGCATATGTGGGACGACCAGGTCAGCGCGTTCAGCGACCGCTACCGTGTCGTGCGCTACGACCACCGTAGCTTCGGCCAGTCCAGCGCTCCCGCCGGGCCAGCCTCGTCGGCCGATGATGTCTATGGCATGTTCAAATTCCTCAATATCGGCAAAGCCTATCTGGTCGGCTGCTCGATGGGCGGCGGGATGGCGCTCGATTTCACGCTGGCGCATCCCGAGATGGTGGATGCTCTGGTGCTGGTCGGCCCCGGCGTCTCTGGCATGCCCGACGAGGAGAACGATCCCCTGGCGGACACCTGGCAGGAGATTCAGGCGGCAGCGAAGGCGGGCGACTATGACAAGGCCAACGAGCTTGAGCTGCGCGTCTGGGTGGATGGCATGGGCCGCACGCCCGACCAGGTAGACCCTGCCTACCGCGGCAAGGCCAGCGCGATGAACCGCGCGCTCTACGACCACGACGCCGAGATGAACGCCGTCGAGTGGCAGCCCGCCGACCCGCCCGCCTATTCACGGCTGGAGCAAGTGATCGCGCCGACGCTGCTGATTGTCGGCGACCGCGACGTGCCCGACATCCAGCATGCCGTTGATGTGCTGGCGGCGCGTATTCCCAACGCGAAGAAAGTCGTGATGCACGACACCGCGCACCTGCCCAGCATGGAGTTGCCCGACGAGTTCAATCAGATTCTCGGCGATTTCCTCAACAGCCTGAGCTAATAGTCACGTTCGCTCCCCTCTCCCTATGGGGAAGGGGGTAGCTCTTCCCCACTGGCGAAAAGGAGCCGCGCATGGCCAATCCACCACAGGCGCGCGTCGAGGTCGTCCGCGACGAGTATTTCGGCAGAGTCATCGAAGACCCCTACCGTTGGATGGAGGACTACAAAGGCGCGGAGGCGCAGGCGTGGCTGCGGGTCCAGGCGGACCACGCGGCGCAGGTGCTCGGCGCGCTGCCCGAACGCGACGCCTTGCTGGCGCGTATCAGCGCATTGAGTGATGCCGGGCCAGAGATGAGCCATCTCAGCGTGGCAGGCGGGCGGGTCTTCGCGCTGCGCCAGAATCCCGGCGAAAACCTACCCCAGCTGGTGATGTATGCCGCGCCGGATACGCCCGAGACGACGCTGCTCGACCCGAACGCCATGAGCGGCGACGCACATACCGCGATCGACTGGTTCGCGCCGTCGTGCGATGGACGGCTCGTCGCCTATGGTGTCTCGCAAGGCGGCTCCGAGGATAGCACCCTCTATGTACTGGATGTCGAAGGGGGTAAGGCGCTCAATCTGGCGATTCCGCATGTGCGGTTCGGTGGCGTCTGCTGGTTGGAAGATAATGTCTCCTTCCTCTACAACCGCCTGCCTGACCCGACGCCAGGGGCGCCTGCCAGCGACTACTATCTCGACAGTCGCGTCCAGCTTCATCGTCTCGGCTCCGATCCCGCTAGCGATCCGGTCGTGCTGGGGCGTGGCGCGCACGCCGGGGTGAGCCTCGACCGCATTGATATTCCCTTCGTCGTCGTCCGGTCAGATAGCCCCTGGATGGTGGGGCTGATGTTGCACGGCGATCTCAAAGAAAACTCGATCTATGTCGCCCCAGCGAGCGGGCTGGCCGACCCATCCAGCATCCCGTGGCGTCGCGTCGCCAGCCCCGACGATGCCGTGACCGGATTCGCTTTCACGGGGAATACGCTCTATCTGCTAACACACCACAACGCGCCGCGCTATCAGGTGATCGCTTTGGCACTGGATACCCAGGACGCGCCCGACCTGGCGCGGGCCACGGTCGTCGTGCCACAGAGCGAAGCCGTAGTGCAGGATATCTGCTTGGCGGGCGAGTATCTGCTGGTGCGCGAGATGAACGCGGGCATCGGTGGGCTGCGTCGCGTGCCACTCGTGGGCGGCGCGCCGGAAGCCGTCTCGCTGCCGGATACCGGCGCGATTCTCGATTGGGCGGGCGAGCCGGGCAGCAGCGTGGTCTATCTCGCCACCACCGCGTGGACCGCTGCCCCACGCATCCTGCGCTACGAGGTGGCGACTGACACAGCCAGCGATACCGGATGGCTTCCACCGACATCGGTCGATTTCAGCGAGATCGAGGCAGAGGAGGTCGAGGCGCCCGCGGCTGATGGCGAGCGCATCCCGCTCTCGATCATCCATCGCAGGGGGCTAGCGCGCGACGGCTCGCATCCCACGCTGCTGATTGGCTACGGCTCGTATGGCATCTCGCTCCCGCCGTTCTTCATGCCACAGATGCTCGCCTGGTACGAGCGCGGCGGCGTGATGGCGGTCGCCCGCATACGCGGCGGCGGTGAGAAAGGCGACGAGTGGCATCGGGCGGGGCGTCTGCTCAACAAAGAGAATACCATCAGCGACTTCATCGCCTGCGCCGAATATCTGGTCAGCGAAGGCTACACACGGCCCGGACTGCTGGCGGGCGAAGGAGGAAGCGCGGGCGGCATTCCCAGCGGGGGCGCGCTCGTGCGTCGGCCCGATCTCTTCGCCGCGATGGTGATGCGGGTCGCCATCACGAATGCGCTACGGGCTGAGTTGACGGAAAACGGCCCGCCCAATGTGATGGAGTTTGGCAGCGCGACCACCGAAGACGGCTTCAATGGGCTGCTCATCATTGATTCGTATCTGCGCGTGCGCGACGGCACGGCCTATCCCGCCGTGCTGCTCACCAGCGGCGCCAATGATCCGCGCGTCGTCGTCTGGATGGCGATGAAGATGGCGGCGCGGCTCCAGGTGGCCACGTCGTCGGATAAGCCCATCTTGCTTCGGCTGGAGGAGCAGGCGGGCCACGGCATGGGGTCAACCCGCCAGCAAGAGGACGCCGAGCTGGCCGATAAGCTGGCCTTCCTGCTCTGGCAATTCGGGCTCACTGGCGAACCGACGACGGAGTGATGCTTTCAGCGCGGACACACGTTGGGAATGCGCGGACTCTTATGGGGCAATGCGACCGCCACCTTAGGAACCCTCATGAGTGGCGCGCGCTTGCTCTACGTCGCCGTGAACGTGTTCCTGGTTCAACCCCGGTATGGTTATTGCACAGGATGCCAATCACTAGCCGCAGGCCGGTGGCAGACCGCCAGACGACGGCGGTAACCAGGCCACAAGCCAGCAGCCGAGCCTCGATGAGAGGCGGCGGGCAGGGCGTACAAGGCGGTGATGTCCACGATGGAAACACCCGCTCGACGCTGGGCGCTCCTACTGCCTGCACTCGCCATCCTGATGGTCTCCCTGTCGGCGTGCCAGTTAGCTGGCCCGAACGCTTTCCTGGGAAGCTCCAAATCCGCACCTTCTCTCGTCATGTCCACGCCTACCGCGGGATCAGCCGCGGCCACGCCAACAGGCGCACTCTTCACGATAGGCGCCTGGCCGTCGAACTCGATGCCACGCCGCAACGAGCGCATCATGATCTACATTGTCTGCCGGGTGCAGGATCCGACGATGAACGGGCCGGGTATGCCTGCCGCGGGTATAAAGGTGCAGGTGCGTGTGCTCGACCCGCTCAACCGGTCGTATAGCGGGACGACAAATAGCGGCGGCATGGCCAGGGTGCCCATCGCGTTCCACAACGCGCGCATCGGGCTACCCATCACCGTAGATGTGGCGGCAATCTGGCATCATGTGACCTACCAGAGCCAGACGTCCTTCACACCCGCGCCTGGCGGCCGACCATCGCACCTATCCAGCGGCGGCACACCAGGCCATGGGAAAACGCCGACACCCGCACCGACCGCCGGGCCGCGACCCAAGCCCACTGTCACCCCACACCCCGCGCCAACGCCGATACCCCCGCCTGCACCCGCGCCAACACCCCAGGCAACGCCCACACCGCCACCCAATCCGACGGCCACACCAGCCTCACCGTAAGGGTGGTGCGTCTGCATCAGGGCACATCAGGGCACGTGTGCGGTGCTGGCTTACGCGCCAGCAAACAGGAGTTGCTCAATTGCATGGCCGAGGCGATGGTGACTGACGCCTTTACCGATCTGCAATCGCCAGCGGCGCTTTTGGTGTCTTGCTGCGCCGTTATGCTCCGCCGCGCGCCAGCGATGCCACTATCTCGGCGAGCGTCGGCGCTGCGTCGGCATGCCCGAGCGCGCGCGCGGCGGATGACATCAGCGCCAGACGCGGGGGATTATCCAGCAGGGGATAGAGCGCCGCGCCCAGCGTCGTCGGCGTCAGGTTGCGGTCGAGCACCATCTCCGCAGCGCCCGCCCGGCGAAACATCTCGGCGTTGACGGCCTGCGGCGAGCCCGTGAAGCCTGGCGGCAACGGAACGAGTACGCTTGGCCTCCCCATCACCGCCAGCTCGGTCAATGTGGACGCGCCGGAGCGGCAGAGTGCGATATCGCTGGCGGCTAGCGCGGCGGGCATCTCTTCGTTGAGGTAGGGGTAGAGCCGGTAGCGGCCATGCGAGTCTGTCAGCTCAGACAGCTGGGCATCGGCGGCATGGCGCGTCGCCTCATAGGTCAGCCCGCCGCTCACGTGCAAGACGTGGCAGTGCTGCAACAGCCCCGGCAGCGCATTTACCACCACCTGATTGAGATGGCGCGCGCCCTGGCTGCCCCCCGTCACCAGCAAGACCGGCCACTCCGGCGAGAAGCCAAAGCGCGCTTTGTGCGGAGCGGGGTCGGCGCCAACCATCGCCAGAATCTCCTCGCGGACGGGATTGCCCGTCAGGGTCGTGCGACGGCGCGGAAAGTGGCGGAGCGAGTCGGGAAACGAGACGGAGATGCGCGTGGCAAACGGCGTGAGCAGGCGGTTCGCCAGATTAGCAGGGACATCCTGCTGATGCATCACCAGCGGCACGCCTTCGATACGCGCCGCCAACCCGGCGGGCACCGAGACGTAGCCGCCGCTGGTAAACGCCGCATCGGGATGAAAGTTCTGCACGTGGCGCACCGCCTGCATCATCCCCACCGGGATGCGGCCGATATCGGTGAGGGTCTGGAGCGAGAGATAGCGGCGCAGCTTGCCCGCTGTGATCGTCACCATCGGCAACCCGGCGGCGGGCACGATCTTCGTCTCCAGGCCGTTGGCGTCGCCGAGATAGAGAATTTCGGCGTTGTAGCGCGCCTGTAGCTCGCGCGCCACCGCCAGCGCGGGATAGATATGTCCTCCAGTGCCACCGCCCGAAATCAGAATCCGCATGCCCCATCCATTCTTTACCGCATCTGGACTTCCGCACCCAATCGGATGGCCCAGCAGCTTTCAAGAGCGAATCATACCGCGCGCAGATGGTCATGCCAACAGGGAATAGCGCTTTCGGGCGAATGGATTGCACCCATTGGATCGCCAGATCTTCTTAGTGTTCAGGCTGAGGAACTGCCACAGGGGAATAGACAAGTCGAGTGAGGTGGCGCAGCGCCGCCAGAACATGCGCAAAATCTGTCGGCCCAAGAGCAACACTCCATTCCTGTTGCGTCGCCTCTACCACCTCTCTGGCAATCCGATTAACAGCCCAGCCACGGTTAGTACGCCGGATCAATGTCGCGCGTCCATCGCGGGGATCAGGAACGCGCTCGACATACCCAAGGCCCACCAGCACATCAACGAGTTGCGTCATAGCCGACTTTGTCACCCCGCACATCTCGGCTAACTCCGATAATCTGCTCCCCTCCGGCTTGCACCATTGAAAGACCGGATGAAATGCTGGACGAAAGTCTGAGAAGCCTTGCGCGTGCAACGCCTCGACAACGCGGCGATTGATAGCCTGCGAAAGTAAATTAAGGGTTGCGCCGATCATCAGGCGATCAAAAGGAATAGAGTCTGCGGTCATGTGTCGTCCTCCTCTTGACATTATACTTAAGAAACTGTACTATTTCATTTGGTTAAGTATCTTAACTAAATGGCGCGTCATTTGTCGCGGAGGAAAGATTTTGGGCATCATCGAGAGCGACAGTGAGAGTGAGGAGGTAAAGTATGTCTGCAGAAGAGAATCGCGCGGTAGTACGCCGGGTGCTTGACGCGCTCGACAATGCCGATTGGGCGGAGATCGAACGCCATCCAGGGCTGTACGAGACACGGCAACACTATCCGATGAATAAGGCGGCAGTCCCCGATTCACGCCATAGCATCGAGACACAGGTCAACGAAGACGACCTGATCGCCAGCGTGTGCACAGTCAAGGGGACCCAGTCAGGCCCGTTCTTTGGCGCACCCGCCACAGGTAATCCGGTGAGCTACACAGTTCTCATGGTGGACCGCATCCGCGATGGGTTGATCGTGCAGCATTGGGCGCTACCCGATCTTTTGAGCATCTTCCGCCAGATTGGCAGGCCACTACTCCCCATGCCCGAAGTCTCGCCACCACCCCAGTTGGCGTAATCTGCCTGTGATGCGCAGTCGCTGCCACCGTGGCTGCGCATCCTGCTTTCAACGCTCTGGCGTCACTCCCTCTGCCGTGGCCCCAAGCATGCGAGCATAACACGCGTGCGTATACCTGGATGATGCACTACAATAGCAAACCAGGAGCAGGTAGAACATCTACTCAGTAGAAAATCTACTCAGAAGGAGTGTGTAGATGACAGATAGATCCGATTCGATCAATCAGGGCAACAAAGGCACAGGGGATGGCGGGCGTGTTGCGGTGGGTGACCATGCGCCCGATTTTACGCTGCCCGACCAGACCGGCAATCCCATACGATTGAGCGACCTGCTGGGGGAGCACGCGGTCGTCCTCTACTTCTACCCCAAGGATGAGACACAGGGCTGTACCGCCGAGGCCTGTAGCTTCCGTGACTCGTACGAGGTCTTCAAGGAGGCGGGCGCGGAGGTCGTCGGCGTCAGCTCGGACTCGGTGGAATCGCACGAGAGCTTCGCCGCGCACCACCGGCTGCCGTTCGTCCTGCTCAGCGACGAGGGTGGCGCGTTGCGCAAGCTCTATGGCGTGCCGACGACGATGGGGATGTTCCCCGGCCGCGTCACGTATATCATTGATCGCGACGGCATCGTCCGGCACATTTTCTCATCACAGATCCAGTTCAACAGGCATGTCATCGAGGCGCTCAATACGATCCAGGCCATGCAGCAGTAGCGGCCCCTCCCCAACCCCTCTCCCTTTCAGGGAGAGGGGGATTCAGGCGCAAGAGCGGCGCTCAAGAGACGGTCACGGCGACGTGTTGCACGGCGTTGTTCATGAAGCCGCCGACATTCCATGGCGCGTCGAGTGGCTGTGTGTTGCCTGCGCTGTCGGTGGCGCGCGAGCAGAGATCGTACTCGCCGGGCGTCGCCTGCCAGTCAAGCGTCCACGGTCGCCAGGCATAGGGTGACGACGACGGCGACTCACCGAGCGTGGCGTCCTGCCAGGTGCGCCCGCCATCAGTGCTGATCTCCACCCGCTCCACAATCCCCTGCCCTGACCATGCCTGGCCAGAGAGCGTGCACGGGCCAGCGGCGAGGACGCGCGACCGCGACATGAAATCGGGGATGCCGGGCGGCTCCATCAGCGAGCGCGGCGCCATGCGGGTGACAGGCACGCCAGGATCGTCTTCGCTCGTCTTGAAGAGATAGGTTCCCGCCTGCTGGTAGCCCTGGAACGGCTCGGCGATGAGGGTTATCCCGCGCAGCCACTTGACGTGCGTCATGCCATACCAGCCGGGCACGATCAGTCGGAGGGGATAGCCATGCTGGGGCAGAAGCGGCGCGCCATTCATCGCGTAGGCCAGCAAGACCTCATCACGGAGCGCGTCGTCCAGCGTGAGGCTGCGCTGGTAGTCCTGTGCCTCGCCGCCCTGAATGCCGCGATCTATCCCGGTAAAGACCACCTCGATGGCGTCGGAATGGATTCCGGCCTCGCGCAGAATCGGGGCGAGCGGCGTGCCGGTCCACTCCGCCGTCCCCACCGCCTCGTTGAGCCAGGGCTGGCTGATCGCGCGGGGGGCGAGCAGCGCGCGCCCGTTGCCAGCGCATTCGAGCGTGACGGGCAGCGTCACTTTGGGCCGCGCCTGAAGCTCCTCCAGCGATAGCGCGAGCGGCCGCTCGACCAGGCCATCCACCGCGAGCCGCCAGGAAGCGACCTCGACGGCGGGGATATCGAAGTGAATCAGCAGATAATGCAATCCCGCCGGGGTGATTGGGTAGCGGAGCGCTTCCAGCGGCATCGCGTGGTTGCGCGCCGCCAGTTGCAGCTCCTCCATGGATACGGATTCCGGCCCAGACGCCGACTCTACGGCGGGCGCTATAGGCTGTCCAGTTGTCTGCGATGCCATCGGATGCCGCCTTTCCGCGCGGACAGAATCAACGCGTGCGAAGGGTCCGCGCTCCCCAATGCCAGCTTTCGCATTCTTCTCTGCGGGCAAGTTTAACATAAGCACGGGACTGACAGGTGAGTGTTTTGGGGTAGGTATTTAAAGGTCTACAATCGCCTCACGCGCCTCACGCCAGCCCGGTCAACTGCTCGCTGACCTGCCAGAGCCGCTCTTGCGCCGCCACATCGTAGGACGCCTGCGAGGAGCGAATGGGCTTGCATTTGTAGAAATACTGCCCGCTCACCGACGCCACCTCCGGCGAGGACGCCAGGTAGATCGAGGTCGCGGCGCCCTTCTCCACGTTGATCGCGAAGGGGCGTGCTAGACTCATGGCGGCATTCATCACCGGCCCGTTGTTGCGGGCGAAGTTCGACCCGACAAAGCCGGGATGCAGCGTATTCGCCGTGATGCCGCTGCCCTCCAGCCGCCGGGCGAGCGCGTAGGTGAACATGATATTGGCGAGCTTGGTCTGGCCGTAGACACCAAACGCCGAATACCGTCCCTTCGTCTGTTGCAGATCGTCGAAGGGGATGTGCGCGCCTCGGTGGGCCATTGATCCCACCGTGACGACACGCGCGGGCGTATTGGCGCGCAGCGTATCGAGCAGCAGATTGGTCAGCAGGAACGGCGCGAGATGGTTGAGCGCGAAGGTCAGCTCCAGCCCGTCTGCCGTCTGCTGGCGGCGCATGAAGACCGCGCCCGCATTGTTGACGAGCACATGCAGCGCGCCATAGCGCCGCTGGAAGGCATCGGCCACGCCCCGTACCGCCGCCTGCGAGCTGAGGTCGGCCAGCAGATAGTCTACCTCGGCGTTGCCGGTCTGCTGGCGAATCGCTTCGACCGCGGCCCGCGTCTTCGTCTCGTTGCGCCCAACCATCGCCACGGTTGCGCCACACGCGGCCAGCTCGCGGGCCGTCACCAGCCCGATGCCCGATGTTGCGCCGGTAATGAGGCAAATCCTGCCACGCATCTCGTCATTCATCTCGCCAGGATCTTGCTGCATATCATCTCCACTCTCGTCCAGCCTCGCCTACTCGGCAAAATAGCCTACCTTTGCAGAGTATATCGTGACAGGTATCACCCCTGGTAGCTGCATTTGCGGCTGGCGGCTGGTCTGCGCTACCGTCTGGGCATGACACCTGAGCAAGCGCTTTCCTCTGCCAATACGCGCCCCTGGCCGCTGCCCGACAGTCCGTGGGTGATGACCCAGGTCTGGCGGAAACTGCTGTTCGCCCACTGGCCCATCGCCGCTGAGATGGTGCGGCCGCTGCTGCCCGCCGGGCTGGCGCTCGATACCTGGGATGGCCAGGCGTGGCTGGGTGTCGTGCCGTTCCAGATGGAGCGCGTCCACTTTCGCGGGCTGCCGGGCATCCCCACCGCCACACGCTTCGCCGAGCTGAACGTGCGCACCTACGTCACGGCGGACGACAAGCCCGGCGTCTTCTTCTTCAGCCTGGATGCTGGCAGCCTGCTCGCCGTCCTGGGGGCGCGGGCGCTCTTCGCGCTGCCGTACTACCATGCGCGCTTCGCGATTGAGATTGCAGCGGAGAGCGATATCATCCACTATCGTTGCGAACGCCAGGGGAGCGGGAGGCGGCACGCAGCCTTCGAGGCGCGCTACCAGCCTATCGGTCCGGTGCACCTCGCCCAACCCGGCTCGCTGGCGGACTGGCTGACGGCACGCTACTGCCTCTATACGACGCGCGGCGGCCACCTGATGCGCGGCGAGATACAACACGCGTCCTGGCCACTGCAGCCCGCGACGGCTGAGATTGTCCGTAACACCATCGCCGAGCCCGCGGGGATACGGCTGCCCGCGACGCCGCCGCTGCTCTACTACTCCGAGCGACTGGAAGTGGTGGTCTGGCCACTGCGCGCGGTACATAGATAGCTATTTGCTTGACCCTAACTACGACTGCGGCTGGCAGTGTGGCGGATTACCTCCAAAAACTAGGGTTTTCCCTAGGGTAATTTTACTTAGAGGTTGGTATACTTCCTGCGGCGGATGCTGCCAGGCGGCGCAAGGGCGCGACTCGTCTCACACCGCCCTTACCTGCCTGAGAAGGAGAAACCATGAGCTGGTATCCAACCGACGACAGCCTGCCCCGCCCCACCATCCCCACCGCCTATCGATCAACGCCGACCTCATCCACGCTAGGACGTATGCCGCTCTCACTGACCACAGCGTATCCTGTGCCAGTGGAGGCTGAGGTGGTGAGCCGGAGCGACTTCATGCATGTCATGTTGCGCGCGGCGCTGGGCGCCAACTATCTCGCGCCCATCACCTCACCATCCTATATGCTGGATGTCGGCTGCGGCACGGGGCGCTGGGTACGCGAAATGGCGGGAGAGTTCGCTGGCGCGCGCGTGGTCGGGCTGGATACGGCGTCGCCGGAAGAGAGCAATCCGGCGATATCGGGTGTCTTTGCCACATCCGCCGTCCGGGCGCGGAGCTATGCGTTCGTCCAGCACAATGTTCTGGAGCCGCTTGCCTTCGCGCCTGCCTCCTTCGACCTGACGCATATGCGCCAGATGACGCGCGATCTGCCGGTGGCAGTGTGGCCGCGCGTGGTCGGCGAGATGGTGCGCGTCACCACATTTGGCGGCTGGATTGAGCTGGTGGAGGGCGATCTGGTGCGCAATGGCGGCCCGGCGCTGGAAACGATGCAACGCTGGGTGCTCCAGGCGTGGCAGCAGCACGGACTCGACCCGCGGATCAGCACGCAGCTGGGTGACCTGCTGCACCGGCTCTCGCTGACCGATATCCGCACGCGCACAGTTGAATTGCCCATCGGGCCGCACGGCGGGCGTTTTGGCGAGCTGATGGGCGCTGATTTGATGGCGCGGATCGAGGGCATGCGCGCTCAGATCATCGCCGCCCGGATAGCGTCACCAGAAGCCTTCGCCCAGGCGCAGAGCGCGATCCGCCAGGAGATGCAGCGCGGCGGGTATTTCCAGCCGTTCTATATCGTCTGCGGCCGACGCTAACGAGACCGCATTCCCCAGGGGGCGTGCTGCCACACTGCCAATGCAGCCTGCGACGGCGCCGAGAACCGATGCAAGATACTCAGCCGTTGAATGCCTTTTCGACGTTCGCGGCGGGTATCTGGTGTTTCGGATGCCAATTCGCGCACCCCCAGGGGGAGAAGGCCGCACCGCGCAACAGACGACGCCATTGTCGAAATTGACGCCAGCTTTTGTTCGCTCCTCTCCCCCCAATCTTCCCCCCCAATCTTCCCCCCCAATCTTTACGAAATCCTGATGCGCCTGCCCCGCCACCTTTACGTCTCCTTTACGCTCGCCACCATATGCTGTGAAGGGTCAGAAAGAGACCGTCGAGACAGACATCATCAAGAGCATCAAGAGCATCCGGGAAAGGCAGACACATATGTCCAGGGTGTTGCTAATCGAGGATGAAGATCCGCTGCGACGGATTCTCGCGCGTAACCTCGCACGACGGGGCCACGCCGTGACAGAGGCGGCGAGCGCTGCCAATGCCATTGCTGCTCTGCGCGCTGGCGGACGATTCGACGTGCTGCTCCTGGATGTGAACCTGCCTGACCAGACCGGCTGGGATGTCTTACGTGCAATGCACGGCGCTGCCATGCCGCCAGTCATCGTATTGACGGCGCTGCGCCCCGCCCAGAGCCGCCTGGACACGTTCCGCCCGGCTGCGGTGCTGCTCAAGCCATTCCCCATCGAGGCAATGCTGCACCTGGTGGAGCGTGTTCTGGGCCAGGCAGGCGCGGAGTCTGCCCCATAGCCGGATAGATCGCTTTTCGCACCGAAAGGAGGGCTCTATGGCCGATCTTCTGTTCATCATTGTCACGATCCTCGCTTTCGCCGTGCTGATCGCCTTTGCCTATGCGTGCGACCGCCTCCAGGGGTGAGAAAGGCGCCAAATGGGCCAATTACTGTTCGCCGTGATCGCCTTGGGGATTGCCCTGCTGGGACTCGCACTGCTTGCCTAGCTAGTGGATCAGGAGCATAAGCATGAACATGGCCATCAGCCGCAGCCGCACACGCAACATCCACATGCAGGCAAACATCCCGCGAGGAGAAATTGAGCACGAATTGAGGAGCGAGCGATGAATATCGAGTACCTGCTCACCGGTCTGGTAGCGCTAGCAATCGGGATCTACCTGGTTGTAGCGCTGTTGCGTCCCGACAAGTTTTAGGGGGGCCGCTCTGTATGTCGTTTACGTTTAACGGCGTCGCGACGATCCTGGTCTATTTCATCCTGCTGGTGCTCATCACCAAGCCAATAGGACTCTATCTCACCGCAGTCTTCAGCGGCAAGCGCACCTGGCTCGGCTATGTGCTGCGGCCTGTCGAGCGCGCCATATACTGGGTCTGTGGGGTAGATGAGACCAGAGAGCAGAACTGGAAGATCTACGCCGGATCGATGCTGCTCTTCAGCGGAGCTGGCATGGCCCTGCTCTACATTATCGAGCGACTGCAGGACCGCCTGCCGCTCAATCCAGCGGGACTTGGCCCGGTGGACCCGCTGCTGGCGTTCAACACCGCCGCCAGCTTTACGACGAACACCAACTGGCAGAACTATAGCGGCGAGACGACCATGAGCTACTTCACGCAGATGGCCGGGCTTGCCTTCCACAACTTTGTTTCGGCGGCGGTCGGCATTGTGCTTGCGGTCGCACTGATCCGTGCGCTCACGCGTCGCAGTGGGCGGCACCTCGGCAACTTCTGGGTAGACCTGACGCGCTGCGTGCTCTATATTCTTCTGCCGATCTGTTTCGTCTTCGCGCTCGTGCTGGTCTGGCAGGGCGTGCCGCAGAACTTCAACGCCTACACACATGTCACGGGCATTCAAGGATTCGTCCAGACCATCGCGCAGGGGCCGGTCGCCTCGCAGGAGATCATCAAGGAACTCGGCACTAACGGCGGCGGCTTCTTCAACGCCAACTCGGCCCATCCCTTTGAAAACCCCACGCCGTTCACCAACCTGATCGAGATGCTTGCCATCTTCAGCCTCGGCGCCGGACTGATTTACATGTTCGGCAAGATGGCGGGCAACACGAAGCAGGGCTGGGCGCTCTTCGGCGCGGTGAGCGTTATCTTCCTGCTGGGCGCTTTTATCGCGTTTGGCGCGGAACAGGCAGGCAATCCACAGATCGCACAACTCGGGGTGAACCAGACAGCGAATGAGTGGTCGCTGGCACAGCCGGGCGGCAATATGGAGGGCAAGGAGATGCGCTTCGGCATCGCCTCCTCAACGCTCTTCGCAACGGTCACCACTGATGCGTCATGTGGCGCGATCAATAGCTGGCACGATAGCTACACGCCGATAGGTGGCATGGTGCCTCTGGTGAATATCCAGCTGGGCGAGATCATCTTCGGCGGTGTTGGCTCCGGGCTCTATGGCCTGTTGGTCTTCGCCATCCTCGCGGTCTTCATCGCCGGGCTGATGGTGGGGCGAACGCCCGAATACCTGGGCAAGAAGATCGAGCAGTATGAGATGAAGATGGCGTCGCTCGCCATCCTGATCTTACCGCTCTCGATCCTCGGTTTCACCGCGATCGCCATCGTGACTTCAGCCGGGGTAAACGCCATCTTCAATCCCGGACCGCATGGCCTATCCGAGATTCTCTACGCCTTCACCTCGATGACGGGCAATAACGGCTCGGCCTTCGCGGGACTGGGCACGACCACAGTAGGCACGCCTTCCTTCACGCTCTACAACTGGACCGGCGCGCTCGCGATGCTCATCGGACGCTTTGCCTTTGTGGTGCCAGTGCTGGCGCTGGCAGGCTCGCTGGTCCGCAAGAAGGTGTCGCCCGAAGGACCTGGCACAATGCCGACGCATACCCCACTCTTCGCCGGGTTGGTAGATGGAGTGATTCTGATCGTCGGCGCGCTGACGTTCTTCCCGGCGCTCGCGCTCGGGCCAATCGTCGAACAGCTGCTGATGCAGGCCGGCAAGACGTTCTAGGGCGTTTCAGAGAGGCTGAAGTAGGTAGCTACGATGCAAGACCCACAAACTGACAGAAATATAGATACAACGCCACAGAAGGCCGGAGAGCGGCCGGGCCGGATCGGCAGCGAGACCGCAAAGACGCGCCGCCCGCGCCGGGGGGCATCGCTCTTCGATCCGGCGATCACTCGCCGCGCGTCGGTTGACTCTTTCAAGAAGCTCGATCCGCGCATACAGGCGAAGAATCCGGTGATGTTCGTCGTCGAGGTCGGCAGCGTGGTGACGACGATTGAATTCGTGCGCTCGCTCTTCGATGCTAGTCTCGCCGGAGACCGCTTCTTCATCGGCGCCGTGGCTGTCTGGCTCTGGTTCACCGTTCTCTTCGCCAATTTTGCCGAGGCGATGGCTGAGGGTCGCGGCAAGGCGCAGGCCGATACGCTGCGCCGCGCCCGCACCGAGACGCTCGCCAAGCGCATTCAAAGCAGCGCAGGCGCGGAAGTCGGCCCAGAGAGCTCCTATGAAGAGGTGGCAGCGCCAACATTGCGCAAAGGCGATCTCGTTCTGGTATCGGCGGGCGACCTGATTCCAGGCGATGGCGAGGTCATCTCAGGCGTGGCCTCGGTGGATGAATCGGCAATCACTGGCGAGTCTGCCCCGGTCATTCGCGAGAGCGGCGGCGACCGCTCCGCCGTGACCGGCGGTACGCGGGTGCTCTCCGACTGGATCGTCGTCCGTGTCACATCCAATCCCGGCGAGACGTTCCTCGACCGCATGATTGCGCTGGTCGAGGGCGCTAACCGGCAGAAGACACCAAACGAGATCGCTCTCAACATTTTGCTGGCGGTCCTCACGCTCATCTTCCTGCTGGCCGTCGTGACGCTTGAGCCGTTCGCCATCTATTCAGGTGGCCCTGTCTCGATCACTGCCCTGGTCGCCCTGCTGGTCTGCCTGATTCCGACGACCATCGGCGGGCTGCTCTCATCCATTGGCATTGCCGGGATGGACCGGCTGGTACAGCGCAACGTGCTGGCGATGAGCGGACGCGCGGTCGAGGCGGCGGGCGACGTGGATGTGCTGCTGCTGGATAAGACGGGCACGATCACGCTGGGCAATCGCATGGCGACCGAGTTCATCCCGGTCGTCGGCGTGAGCGAGCGCGAGCTGGCTGAGGCCGCGATGCTCTCCTCGCTGCCGGACGAGACACCGGAAGGCCGCTCCATCGTGGTGCTGGCGCATGAAAAGTACCAGTTGGATGGCCAGGGTGTAGACCAGTCGCACATGAGCCTGATCCCATTCAGCGCCTCCACCCGCATGAGCGGTGTGGACATCGCGGCAAATGGGGCAGGGGCGGGGCAGCAGATCCGCAAGGGCGCTGGTGACGCGGTGATCGCCTGGGTCAGCGAGGGCGTCGGCGCGATCCCCACCGACCTGCGCCCGCACGTCGAGGAGATTGCCCGCGCGGGCGGCACTCCGCTGGTAGTTGCCGAGCACGTCGGTGATGGCCCGCGGCGGGTGCTTGGGGTCATCTACCTGAAAGACATCGTCAAGTCTGGCATGCGCCAGCGCTTCGACGAATTACGGCATATGGGCATTCGTACAGTCATGATTACCGGCGACAATCCCCTGACCGCCGCCGCTATTGCCGCAGAGGCGGGCGTGGACGATTTTCTGGCGCAGGCGACGCCCGAGACCAAGATGAAGCTGATTCGCGAGCAGCAGAGTGGCGGACGCCTGGTGGCGATGACTGGTGACGGCACGAACGACGCCCCAGCGCTGGCGCAGGCGGATGTCGGCGTGGCGATGAACAGTGGGACGCAGGCTGCCAAAGAGGCGGGCAATATGGTGGACCTCGACTCGAATCCAACCAAGCTGATCGAGATCGTCGAGGTGGGTAAGCAGTTGCTGATGACCCGCGGAGCGCTGACGACCTTCAGCATCGCCAATGATGTCGCCAAGTACTTCGCGATCATCCCAGCGGTCTTCGTCGTGACGTATCCGCAGTTACAGGCGCTCAACATCATGCAGCTTGCGACGCCACATAGCGCGGTGCTCTCGGCGGTAATCTTCAATGCGCTCATCATCGTGGCGCTGATTCCGCTTGCGTTGCGCGGGGTGAAGTATCGCGCGGTGGGGGCGGCGTCGCTGTTGCGTCGTAATCTCTTGCTCTACGGCGTGGGCGGTATCATCCTGCCATTCGTTGGCATCAAGTTAATCGATCTCATGCTCGTTGCGCTTCATCTGACGGCGTAGCGTCGAGTTACAAGGGGGTCTCCCATGGCTCGTAATAGTGAACGCGCGGTGGTCACAACAACTTCGGCTGCGCACGATACCACCACGGAGCCGGAAGTTGAGGAACGCACCTGGCGCGCGCTCCTCCGCCAGTTCCGTCCAGCAATCGTCATCACGCTGGTGCTTACCATCATCACCGGCATTCTGTATCCAGTGGTCACGACGGGAGTTGCTCAGGCGCTATTCCCGTCGCAGGCCAATGGCTCGCTGGTCTACAGCAACGGCAAGCCCGTCGCCTCGTCGCTGATCGGCCAGTATTGGACGCAGCCGCAGTACCTGCACGGGCGGCCGTCGGCGACGAACAACCTGCAAGGCACGCCCTCGCCCTACGAGGCCGACAACTCGGCGGGCTCGAACCTGGGCCCGACGAACGCTAATCTGACGAAGACCGTGCAGCAGCGAATCGCTGAGTTGAAGAAAGAGAATCCCGATGTGCCAGCAGGCACGCCGATTCCCCCTGATCTTGTGGAATCCTCGGCATCTGGCCTCGATCCCGACATCTCGGTGGCAGGCGCCTATTACCAGATTCCGCGCATCGCGAAGGCGCGTGGCATGACCCAGGAAGCGGTGCGAGCAATCATCGATCAGCATATCACTGGGCGTTTTCTGGGCATCTTCGGCGAGCCACGGGTGAATGTTCTCGAGGTCAATCTGGCGCTGGACGGCGTACACACCAACCCATAAGCCAGTACGTTGAGACCTTCTTTGCCTCCGTCGGGAAGGATGGCAGGCGCATATGCAAGAATATCGGCATGAAGGCGAACACAAGGACCAGGATGAGCTGGCTGATGTATGTGATGGATGGCATGACTTTCCCGATCCCTGGGACGGCGACCACAACATTGAATACTGGATATGGAATGGCGTCCGTCTTGTGCCGACGACGCCCGAGGAACGTGCGCATATACAGGAGGATGAACGCACGCAGGCGGCACGGCGGCGCCTGGCATATCTGCAAGAGCAAGAGTACCGTAAGGCACATAGCTTGAGGCGGCGTCTCTCGTCCGCGTCGACATGGTGCAGAGGTCGAGTCTATGTGATGGTACAGTGGCTGCGGAGCGTGTGGCGCTTCGGGCAGGCTCCGCGAACGGAGGGAGCGCGTGCAGAGCGATCGCCCACAAAGAGATGAGCGCCCCAAGCCCGAGGAGCTACTCGACCGCTACCAGTTGCGCGATGCCGCGCCGGGACCGGATGGCGCCGTCCGTTCAGACAACGCACACGGACCTGGCCGTGGCCGGTTGCGTATCTATGTGGGCATGGCGGCGGGCGTCGGCAAAACGTTCGCGATGCTCAACGAGGGACGCAGGCGCGCAACACGTGGGACCGATGTCGTCGTCGGCTATGTCGAGACCCACAAACGGCCACTCACCGAGGAGCAGCTTGGTGACCTCGAGGTGATTCCGCGCAAACAAATCACCTATCGCGGCATCACGCTTGAAGAGATGGATATTGACGCCGTCCTTGCACGCCATCCCCAGGTCGCATTGGTGGATGAGCTGGCCCATACCAACGTGCCCGGCTCGCGCAACGCCAAACGCTACCAGGATGTCGAGGAATTGCTGGCCGCGGGCATCACCGTCATCACCACTCTCAACATCCAGCACCTGGAAGGGTTGAACGATCTCATCGAGGCCATCACCGGCGTGCGCCAACGCGAGACGCTGCCCGACCGCGTTCTCGATGAGGCCGATGAGGTCGAGTTGGTGGATATCTCACCCGAGGCTCTGCGGTCACGGCTGCGACACGGCAATGTCTATCCTCCCGAACGGGCCGAGCGCGCGCTGGCAAACTATTTCTCTCAGGGCAACCTGACCGCCCTGCGCGAGCTGGCGCTCCGCCGCATCGCCGAGAAGACCGAGACGCAGCTGGAGCTGCTCATGGAGGAGCAGACTGGCCACGACCATGGCGGAGCCCGAACGACCCCCGCCGAGCTGGTGATGGTCGCCTTCCACAAGCAGCCCAATGCGCGCTGGCTCATCCGTAGTGGCTGGCGGCTGGCGCGCGGACTGAAGGGACAACTGCTTGCGGTGGCGGTTGTGCCACCGGGTCGTCTGGCGATCTGCGACCAGGACGCCGAACTGGCGGAGGCGCGGCGCCTGGCGGAAGATTTGGGCGCCGAGACGCTCTGTATTGCAGGCAAGGATGTGGCGGCGGCGCTGGTCTCGCTGGCCAGCGAGCGGCACGTGACGCAAATCGTCATTGGCCAGCCGGCCCCGCGTCGCTGGTGGCAGGAGCTGCTGCGCCCCTCGGTCGTCCAGCGTCTGCTGCGCGCGCCGCTCTGCGCCGATATCCATATCGTGCGCCGCGAGAAAAGAAGCTGAACCAGCTTTATATCCCCCGCGACATATTCGCGACACTTATGCGACACTTATGCGACGAACCGGGCAGCGTTTCGGGCTTCACGTGACATACAATGGCAATGTGATGGTGCGGGCCAGAAGAACACGAGCGCGAACGGTAACCGGTAGCTTGCTTATAGATTTATTTCCAATACTTCGCCTCACGCATGGAGAGCAGCATGAAACATCCCGTGAACAGAGCCGTGATGTACGCGATTCTTGTCGTCGTTGGGGCGAACTACCTCGCGCAAATCCCCTATTACCTCTATCTCTACTACCTGCCATATCGGGCGCTGCCGCCGCTTTTTGGCACATCACTGCTGGCGGTCACGTTCGTCTGGTTTCTGGCGGGGTGGCTCCTGCTGGCGCGGCGCGGCAGCCGGACCGGCTACTGGCTGCTGCTGACCTTCCTACTGACCGAGTTTGTCTTCTATTTTCTCAACATGGCCAATCAGGTAGCGCACGGCTTCGCGCCCTTCTTCCACCTGCAAAACGGCGATCCGCTGCTCTTCACCGTCTTTGCGATTGGCTATCTTAATATGGTAGGTGCGTTCGCGTTCATCATCTTCCTCGTCCTGCGCTATCGCACACTGGTGGAAGACTAGCAACCAGGGCAGGTGTTGCCCGCCTAAATACCTGCCCCGTAAACGCGAGAGGTGATTACTCTGACGCTGGCGCGGGCGTGTCACAGTAAACTCGTAACCTTCGCCGGCTGCTGTGCATCCGATTTCGATTCCCACAAGCCGTTCAATCAGGCATCCAGCATTGATGGCTGGCGCACTGTGGCAGACCCATGGCATACTCATGAGTAGCGAACAGCAGGTTTCTGATGGACGTTTGTGGAACACATTTCCAGATTATCCCAGAGTTTGGAGAGGACAACAGATCCCATGGCAGAGGCAGACTTCGGACAGCGACTGGCGCGGACACGCGCGGCGATTGCGCAGGCCGGGCTGGATGGCCTGCTCATCACGAGCCAGTATAATCGGCGCTATCTGACGGGCTTCACCGCCCATGACGGCGATATCACCGAGTCGTCGGGCTGGGTGCTGGTAACGCCGAACACCTTTGGCCTGGTGGCGGGCACATTCCAGTTGAGCGGCGTCGAGGACGAGATCGTGCCCAGCGGCGTGCGGGTGCTCTCCACCGATAAGGCGACACCGTGGAGCGTGGTTGCCGAGGCGATCAAGGCGGATGGCACAAAGCGGCTAGGCTTCGAGAAAGACTGGATCTCCTATGACCGCTACAGCCGCCTGCACCGTGAGCTGGGAGCAGATGCCGAGCTGCTACCCACCGACGATCTCGTGCAGATGGTCCGCGCGGTCAAGGACGCGGCGGAAATCGCCACAATGCGCCGCGCCGCCGATGTCGCCGACCAGGCCTTCGAGCAGCTGCTAGCCGAGATCAAGGTAGGGATGACCGAGCGCGAGATTGCCACCCTGCTAGAGCAGCATATGGTCGAGCTGGGCGCGAGCGGCACCAGCTTCCCCACCATCGTCGCCTGCGGACCCGGCGGCGCGCAGCCCCACGCCGTCCCCACCGACCGACCGGTGCAACCGGGCGAGCCGCTGCTCATCGACTTCGGTTGCCGCGTGGACGGCTATTGCTCCGATACGACCCGCACCTTCTGCATCGGCGAGCCGGACCCGAAGCTGACCGAACTCTATGCAATCGTCCGCGAGGCACAGGACGCGGGCTTCCAGGCGCTGGCCGATGGCGTGCGCAGGGGGCGTGATGTGGATCTGGCGGCGCGCAAGGTGATTGAAGATGCGGGCTACGGCGAGCAATACTTCCACAGCCTGGGGCACGGCGTTGGGCTGGCGATTCACGAGCTGCCCGTCACCGCAACGCTGCGCCTGCAGACGCCCGAAGCCGACGCCGAGCTGGCCAAGCGTGAGCAGCTGGAGCCAAACTGCGTCATCAGCAACGAGCCGGGCATCTACATTCCCGGCTGGGGCGGCGTCCGGCTGGAGGATATGGTGCTCGTCACTGCCGATGGCTACGAGATCATGACCGTCCGCAACCCGGAGCATGTACGTAGCATCGCCGGGTAACGCAGAGATACCGCAAAAGAAGGAGACACCTGCCATGTCCGAGGAGACATCCGCGAGGACACCAAGCGTCTTCGATCAGTTTTCGCTTGCCGGGCGACATGCGCTGGTGACGGGCGCGAGCCGCGGGCTGGGGCGTGTCATCGCGCTGGCGCTGGCCGATGCGGGCGCGGATGTGGCGCTCGTCTCGCGCTCGGCAGACCAGCTGGCGCAGGTGGCGGAGGAGGTGCGCGCACGCGGACGACAGGCGGTCACCTTCACCGCCGACCTGACGAAGCTGGACGAGTTGAAACAGGCCGTCGATCAGGTCTACGAGGCCTTTGGCAAGCTCGATGTGCTGGTGAGCAACGCGGGCATCAGCCCGATCTGGAAGCGCAGCACGGAGGTCACCGAGGACGAGTGGGACGCGATTATGACGACCAACGTCAAGGCCACCTTCTTCCTCTGCACCAACGTCGCCGCGCGGATGGCCGAGCAGGGCGGTGGCTCGATTATCACGCTGGCGTCGGTCGCGTCGGTCGTCGGCACGCCGCGGATGGCAGTCTATGGCGCAAGCAAGGCCGCCGTCGCGCAGCTCACCCGCACCTTCGCGCTCGAATGGGCCAGGCATCATATCCGTGTCAACGCCATCGCCCCCGGCTACATCGCCACTGATATGACCGCCGGGGTGCTGGAGCATCCCTACTTCGGCAACGCGATCCGCCAGGCGACGCCGCTGGGCCGCCCCGGCCAGCCACATGAAGTCGCCGGAATCGCGCTCTACCTTGCCTCGGACGCCTCCAGCTTCGCCACCGGACAGCTTTTCCTCGTGGATGGCGGCATCGCGGCGGAGTAAGGACAGAAGCGCGCTAATCCGCGACGGCGGGGCGGTCGCGCACGACCATCATCGTCGCCTGGATGAGCGCGACGGTCTGCCGGGCGCCATCCGCGCGCTCGGCGACCACCTCGCCCGTGCAGACCATGATCGTGCGCCCCGGCTTCACCACGCGGCCTCGCGCGACAAAACGCTCGCCCGCCGCCGGATTGAGCAGATTCACCTTGAACTCGATGGTCAGCACCCCGACATCTGGCGGCATCAGGCTCAGCGCGGCATAGCCACAGGCGGAATCGGCAATGGCGGTGATGATGCCCGCGTGGACAAAGCCATGTTGTTGCGTCAGTGCTTCGCGAAATGGCAGCACGATCTCCGTCATGCCGGGCTGCACCTCGGTCATTTGCGCGCCCAGCAGCGCCATCGCCTGCTGTCGGCCAAAGCTACCGCGCACGCGCGCCGCGAAGTCCTGGTCCGGTGGTATCATCGTTTCTCGTTCCCATGAAAGACAGGCTCTACCCGTCGCCGCCACGGAAAAACAGGAGGCGTCCCCGTCATTGGGAACGCCTCACCGCTCATGTCTACACACCACACGTCCGCGCTACAGGGCAAACAACCTATGCCGCGCCTGGCTGGAACGCCCGCGCCGCCTCGTTGATATCGGCGATTGCCGTCTCGCTGAGCGCGACTGGCGCCTCGTCCGCTTGCTGCCGATGCTTCGGCACGCCCTTCATCCGGCATTCCCAACACAACTGAAGCATCGAACGCGACGTTGGCGCATTCGGGTCGCCGCCGAGTCGCCACATCTCGGCATTGTCGATCACGCGACCACACTCTTCACAACGCATCTCAGGCCTCCTCTCGCATAACAGCGCAAGGTGATATAGGCCTCGGTGCGCAACTTCGCGCTACCGTGCATCGCCGGAAGCTCAGGCATCCGCGAACGCGACACTGCGGCGGAATTGTACATAGTATAACATATCTCTGGGCCATTGTGGCCACGGTTTGTGGCGTGGTCTAGCAGGTGCCTCGCGACAATTCGCGCGGTGCGCATCGCAACAGGATGTAACCCGGCACTATACTATCGAATGTCAGAGACCACCGGCTAAAGCCGGGAGCTTGTGTCTGGACTCCACCGCAATTCGGCATAGCGTTGCCGCCATGCCGCTTTAGCTTCACTGTACGACACATCAGGGCGTTCTGACAAAACACCCGTTCTTACCCAGTCTTGCCGGGTAAGAAGCGTTCTGAGAGCCACATTTCTGGCCGCAACAAGGTCCGCATGGAGGACTAGATGGCACCCATGACACACAAACAGCAGCCCTTTTCCAGGGCGATTGTCTGGCGACGTGTAGCCACAGCGCGGGCAGCACTGACTTGTGTGGTAGGCGTCCACCTTCACCGCCATGCTGCCGACCAGCAGCGCCTTATAGGCCACATAGCCGTGCAGTTCCGCGAATGCCCAGGCAGACGCGCGCCGATTCGCGCGGCGTTGCTTCGTGCTTGCGCGCGTGCCCCGCTTACGGTGCGTCCGCTCGCGGATATGAGTCAGATCCTCCAGACCAAGGAGGCTCTGCGGGTATGCGTCCACAAGGCACCGACTGATAGAATGGTTGCACGCTTGCTTCAACCGTCTCTCTCGCCCCGCGATCACGACCAGACGTCGTGTCGCCGCGCGAGTGCCTTTGCGCTGCAAGCGCCTCCGCAGCCGGGCGTAGTGGTCCGCTTTAGCGCGCACCGCTTGACCGGGAAAGAACACCGTCCTGTTCTGTGTATCCGTAGCCACAGCCAGATAGCGCTGGCCTACATCCACCCCGACAATACGCTGATGGGACTCGGGAATCGGGTCTGCGACTTTGATCTCCAGACTCACGAGCAGATAGAACTGCTTGCGGGGCTGGTCGTACCAGAGCTTCGCCGCGCCGATGGTGACACCGCTACGGGCGCCGTGCTGGATGAGCGCCACATGCCGCGCATAGCCGGTATAGTGCACAACCACACGCCCATCCAGGCTCAGGATGCTCAGTTGCTGACCAGTCTTGAAGCTGTAGTCATGGCCGAGCTGGTAGGTGAGTGTGGGCGAGATGAACTTGGGAGCTGCGTCCAGGCCCCGGTAGTACTTCGTAGTGTATCCTGCCGCCCGCGCAGCGGCGTTGGCCTTCACCTTCGTCCACAGGGTCTTGTAGGTAGCACCCACCTGGCGCGGGACCGAGCAGGCCATCTGCGCGGGCAGGCCAAATTGCGTCCGGATGTCTGCGTAGGTACCTTCTTGCAAGGCCACCTTATTGCTTATCTTGCCGTGCGAGAAGGCATAGCGACTGACGTAGTTCAGCGCAGCGCGGTAGGCCAGTTGGGTCTGGCGCAGCGCACGGAACTGATCAGGCGTTGTGTGCAATTTGAGTTTGGCGGTGAGGGCGGTATTCATGCTGGCAATATAGCACATCTTCATCGGTTTCGTAGTGGTGATATTCTGATGAAGATGCTGCGCCCGACGGCGGGGGCTTCCTGCGTCGAATTCTGTGAAGCAAAGAGCGCCTGACGGAGACCTATGCAGCGATGCGGTATTCCGACCGGGTAAACATGGATGGAGAAGGAAGATGGCAGTTCCGGAACGTGAGAGTGAGCCAAAACCGTTTGATATTGCCCGCATGCGCCGCGCCGTGCGCGAGATTATTGTGGCGCTGGGCGAAGACCCTGAGCGCGAGGGGTTGCGCGAGACGCCGCGCCGGGTGGCCGATATGTATGCCGAGGTGTTTGCCGGGCTGCATCAGGATCCAGAGGATGTGTTGCAGGTGGGGTTCGAGGAGGGCCATCAGGAGATGGTCATCGTCAAGGATATCCCGTTCTATAGCATGTGCGAGCATCATTTTCTGCCATTCCATGGCGTCGCCCACGTCGGCTACATCCCCAACGGGCGTGTCGTCGGCCTCTCGAAGCTGGCCCGCGCCCTCGAAATCCTCGCCCGCCGCCCACAACTTCAGGAACGGCTCTCCAGCCAGCTTGCCGACGCGATCATGTCGGCGCTCGAACCCGCAGGCGTCGCCATCGTCATCCGGGCAAATCACCTCTGTATGACAATGCGCGGTATTCGCAAGCCGGGCAGCCTGACTGTCACCAGCGCCATGCGCGGCGTCTTCCAGCGGGGCGCGGCCACCCGAGCCGAGTTCATGTCGCTGATCGGCGAGTAGCGCGCAGGTGAATAGCCAGGTGGACAGCGCGGCTGAGGTTGGCGCATACTGATGCGGGCGAAGGACGATATGACCATTCCAATGGGAGCAACTTGGTTGGAGATACGCATAGTGACGGCGGATGACGCCGAGGAGTTCAGAGCGCTGCGACTGCGCGCGCTGCGTGAGGAGCCAGAGGCGTTCGGCTCATCCTGGGAGGAAGAGAGCGCACGCCCACTGGAGCAGACGGTAGTGCGGCTCCAGGGCGACGGCATGACCGCCTTTGGCGGCTTCGACGACGCGGGCAGGCTGGCGGGCATGGTACGGCTGCATCGTCAGGATGGCGTCAAAAGCGAGCATAAAGCGGATATCATCAGCATGTACGTCGCGCCGGAGGCCCGTGGCCGCGGCATGGGGAAGATGCTCCTCGACGCCGCGATTGCGCATGCCCGCGCAACACCAGGCATCGAGCAACTGCTGCTCGCGGTCAATGTGGCCAATACCCCCGCGCGGAACCTCTACCTCGCCATGGGCTTCGAGCCATTCGGACGAGAGCCACGGGCGCTCAAGATCGGCGATCACTACTTCGACGAAGACTACATGGCGCTCTTCCTCACCTGAGCCGCAACTCAGCGACATGACCCCCGGCATACCCCCGGCATGCACACACCCATGCGCGACATGACGTGCGGCACATGTCGGCACGGTTGCGGACGGCTATAATGATGCCAGAGCGCGATGCGGCGTACCAGCATACCCTCGCGCTCTGGAGGTCAGCATGCTACGGCGAGTGACACGCAATTTGCCTGGTCTGAATCCCGTTCTGCAAGACGAGGGTACTACGAACCCCGGCGCGTTCGTCAATGCGCTGGGCTACATTACCGCACTGGCCGGTTATGTTTTCACGCTGCTGACCACGCATCCGCTGACATTGGCTAATTTTCTTGCCTTCACCGCCGCCAACATCCTCTGGTTTGCCTGTTTTGCACTGCTGACCAGTAGGAGCATCGTCATCACGATGAACCAGGCGCATCTACTGATGTTCGGGCTGGCGGTCGCAACCTTCTGGGCAATCGCGCTCATCTTCGTGGGGATGTCGCTCGACTGGCTGCTGCCAGTGGTGACGATTGCCATCTACATTCTGGTGTATCCAACGCGGCCAGGGCTCCTCTTTGGGGGAATTATCGCGCTTGGCACGATGCTGGTGGTCCTGATCGCCTCACTTGGGCTCCCAGCGACAGTCATCCTGCAAAACCAGTTGACGCTTGCGCCCGCATTTCTCTATGCGCTCACCTTCCCGTTCTTCATGCGCCAGCAACGCCAGCAGCGCGAACGGGCCGAGGCGCTGGTAGCCGAGCTGGAGGCCGCGCAGGAGCAGCTTCAGGCGCACGCCGACCAGGTGGAGGAGCTGGCCGTCACGCGCGAGCGCAACCGGATGGCGCGCGAGATTCACGACACGCTCGGCCACTACCTGACCATCCTCGCCGTCCAGCTCGAGACGGCGCTCAAGCTCGAAGAGCATCACGATCCGCGTCTGCATGAAGAGCTGGTGGAGGCGCGACGGGCGGCTGCGGAGTGTCTGGCAGAGGTGCGCCAGTCGGTGATCGCGCTCCGTCCAACCGATCTGGCGCGGCTAACACTCACCGAGGCGCTGGCGCGGCTGGTGCGCGAGTTCGAGTCGGTGCTGCCTGAGACGGAGATCATCCTCGATGAGGAGGGCGAGATTGACCGGCTTGCGCCCGAGTTGCGCGTAACCCTCTATCGCTGCGTGCAGGAGGCGCTCACCAACATCCGCAAGCACGCCCAGGCGACGAAGGTGCTGGTGCGGCTGCGCGTGGACGGCGAGGTGGATAGCAATGGCGATGGCACGCCAGATAGCGGGCAGGTGGAGCTGACCGTGCTCGACAACGGGCCGCATCCCGCCGATGGCGCGAAGGAAACTCCGTCTGGCTTCGGCCTGCAGGGCATTCGCGAGCGTATCGCGCTGGTGGGGGGCAGCGTTATGGCGGGGCCGGAGCCAGGCGCTGGTTGGCGTGTCGAGGTCAGGTTGCCGACGGCGCCCTTCGCGACGCCTTCGGACACGACACCATCAGCCATGACACCGGGGACGACATCGGGGACGACATCGGGGACGACACCGGGCGCGCTCGTCGCCAGCGGCGATTCGAAGGTGGAGGCGGGACAATGACCACCGGGACATCTGAGCACTCTGAGCAACAGGAGACGGCCAGGGCGATTCGCGTGCTGATTGTGGACGATCAGATGCTCCTGCGCCAGAGCTTTCAGCGGCTGCTGGATCTGGAGAGCGGGATCGCGGTCGTCGGGGTCGCGGGCAATGGTGAGGAAGCGCTGACGCGCATCGCCGAGCTGGAGCGCGGCGGCGCGCTGCCCGATGTCGTGCTGATGGATATCCGCATGCCGGTGATGGATGGCGTGCAGGCAACCGAGCAGATCGGCGAGCGCTGGCCGGACGTGCGCGTGCTCATCCTGACGACCTTCGACGACCAGGAATATGTGTTCCGGGGGATTCGCGCCGGAGCCAAGGGCTATCTGCTGAAGGACTCCTCAGCCGCCGAGCTGCTCGACGCCATTCGTGTGGTCTACGCGGGCGGCTCGCCCTTGCAGCCGTCGGTGGCGGCGAAGCTGGTGGCGCACCTGGCCCAGCCCGATACCTCCGCCACCGCGCAACGCTCCGGCGCGTCTGGTTCCGCCGCCGCGCTGCCCGTTGGCGAGGAGCTGACGGACCGCGAGCGCGAGATTCTGGGCTATATCGCCCGCGGCGCAAGCAATCGCGAGATCGGCGAGGCGCTCTTCATCACCGAGGGCACGGTCAAGAACCACGTCTCGAACATCCTGGGCAAGCTGGCGCTACGCGACCGGACACAGGCCGCCCTCTGGGCGCGCGAGCACGGGCTGGGGTAGCGCGCTGCCGTAACTGCCGCTCGTATGCTCATTGCAGAGAATATGGGATAATGCGGCTATCACATATGAGATAGGCAGGAGCGGCGACGTGAGCGAAACGGTTGCGCATGACGCGAAGGCGTCTGAGGTAGTCGAGCAATACCTCGAAACGATCTATAACATGGGCATGGAAGGCGATGTCGTCATCGGCGCGCGGCTGGCGGAAAAGTTCGGGGTCGCGCCGCCGACGGTGACGGAGACGCTCAAGCGCATGGTGCGCGACGGCTACGTCGAGATGGATAGCAGGCGCCAGGTGACACTCACCCCCAAGGGGGTGACGTACGCCGAGGGCGTCTTGCGCCGCCACCGGCTGACGGAACGCTTTCTGGTGGATATGCTCGGCATGCAATGGCATCAGGTGCATGAGGAGGCCTGTCGGCTGGAGCACTATATCTCTGGCGCGGTCGAGGAGCGCGTGGTCGCCTCGCTCGGCCAGCCCACCACCTGCCCTCACGGTAACCCTATCCCCGGCTCGGTCCCCGACGCGCGTAACTATCTGAAAGACCACGATGCGATCCGCCTGCTGCTGGCCCCGCCAGGACAGCCCATGCGGCTGCTGCTGGTCTCGGAGGTGGTCGAGGACGAGGAGGCCATCATCCATTATCTGCACGACCGCGGTATCGTCCCCGGCACGCAGCTTTCGCTGGTCAGCGGGCCGCCACAGCCCGACGAGAGCGACGCTGTGCTCGCGCTGGCCGACGGCTCGCATCTGACGATTCCAGCGCGCGTGGCCTATGCGCTGTGGGTGGTAGCTGTGTGACTATTCCTCCGTAACTAGAATGGCTTCAATACCATCAGCCACAGGATGATAGCCAGACCAATGCCGCCAGTGACCACACTGACCCACGGATTGAATGCCGCCTGACTAGCCGCGAGCGCTACCGGGTTGGCCTCGCCTGTTACCTTGATTCGGCCGGTCAACCCTGCCGCCGCTCGGATCTTGCGAAGTTGGCGTCCGGGGAAGGCTGACATCAGGCCCGACACGACGATGAGCACGACCAGAGCCGCAAACGGCCAGCTGCTCGAGATGTTTCCCACAATCGCGGCGCTGATACCTCCGACCAGGAGCACCAGCAGGGAGACATTCATGGCGATACCAGATTGCCCCGAGAGCGCTAAAAGCGCACGCAGCGCAGTGACATCTTTTTCGGCGCGCACTCTGAACGTGACGAACGTCGCGACGCCGTGCGACATGAGAAAGCCGAATACACCCAGCAGGTGGGCGAAGACGAGCCACGAGTACATCGAGTACACAAGGAGCCTCTTTCATGAAGGAGGTATAAAGGCGCGCGAGGGAGGACACCACCGAATCAAGCCACAGGTTTTTCGACCGTCAATCGCCTGACAGGGCGGGGTCCAACCATCGCGATAGACGTCAAGCGGATAGGAGCCTCTTACCCATCAGGCGGATTGCCAGCAGGGCGACCCAACACCCGCCACTAAAGATGCCAATCCGTTCAATGAGTCCTACTGGACCCCCGTCCAACAATTTGTAGGTGAGGACGAAGGCAATATAAGAGGCGACTACCAGCAGACCAGTGGCAATCGAATACCAGACCCAGCCGCGCCTGGCAGGATCGGCGACATCGCGCCGTGCCAGCACGAAGCAAGCAGCAGCCAGCGAGATGAACTGAACCGGGCCAAAGAGAATATGAATGGTTCCGTGAATGGTTGCCGTGGTCGACGCTCCGGGTGGGTACCCCAACACCGGGTCGGTGATAAAGATCGCAATCAAAATGAAGCTGAGGCCATAGATGCCTAGCAGGATGGGTCCCCAGGTGGATCCTCTCCCTGTGCGCAGAACCTGCCTGAGCCCGATGGCAAAACCGAGCAGGAGCAGTCCACTGATGATGTAGTTGGAAATTTGTATCCACCCACCCGCTCCCAATTCCAGCGAGCTATCGGGCATTTGCCAGGCATTGTAGCCAGTACGTGTGGCCCCAAGGATGAGCACGACAACGATGTTGAGCAGTGGGCCAATGGCGCCGCACGCGAGGAGCAGTCTGTTCACCACTGGCTGCTCTCCAGCGTTTCTTACTGAGATTTCCATGTGCTGTTTCCCTTTGCTGTAAGCAATGTGCACGGGTCTTTCGCATCTCCGCTGCCCCGTTCACGTCTGACGATGCAGACTCTAGCTCTCAGCGCC
>Ga0070683_100000271_pt1 | contig 35553 bp, 32 predicted proteins | sample KBSC713LmetaG_FD_64662 | JGI IMG/M metagenome (GOLD analysis project Ga0070683, IMG submission 64662) | Corn rhizosphere microbial communities from Kellogg Biological Station, Michigan, USA - KBS C7.1-3L metaG | ecosystem: Host-associated > Plants > Roots > Rhizosphere ... | reverse complement strand
CGGCGCATCGCCGCTGGTCGCATCACCCACCTTCGCGCGTCTGCTGCGCGCGGGCGAGGGCGGTATCGCCGCGCTACCCAATCCGCATGCGGAGGGCTCGTATCTCGCCGTTGGCGGCGAAGGTCCCGCACTCGCATCGGCCGACGATCCGCGGCTCCCGGTGGGCGCGGTGCGCATCACGCCGACGTCCGCCGACGAGCTCATTCGCGTGGTGGATCGTCACACGTTGTCAGACGCGTCCATGGCGATGCGCGACCGCCTCGTCCGGCGACACGAGGCTGCGGGGGTCACCTTCGTACTTCCGGACACGACCTGGATTGACGCCGATGTCCGCATTGGCGCCGACACCGTCATCTATCCCGGCGCGGTGCTCGAGGGTCACACGGAAATCGGAACCGAGTGCGTGATCGGTCCGTACAGCCGTCTGGTGGACGCCATGATCGGGCGCGGGGTGGAGCTGAAGGGGTGGAACTACGTCGCCCGGACCAACATCCGGAACCATGCCGTGCTCGAACCGTATGTGCGTCGTGGATTCGACTGAGCTCGCGTTACCGGACTGGGCGCGGGTGAGCGAGCGGCGGCGCGCGCATATCGCGCGCGTCACCACGCTGCTGTTGGAGTGGTGCGACGCGCTCGAGGTCGCCCCGGAGGAACAGGCCGAATGGCGCGATGCCGGGTTGTTGCACGACGCAATGCGCGACGCCAGCGAGTCGGAACTCCGCGCGTTTTCCGCGGATGCCAGTCTCCCCGCGGAACTGCTCCACGGGCCGGCGGTGGCCCAGCGGCTTGCCCGTATGGGAGAGACGCGAGACGCCTTGCTCGACGCCATCCGGTGGCACACGGTGGGATGCGCCGGCTGGGCCCGCACCGGGCAGGCCCTGTACATGGCAGACTACCTGGAGCCGGGCCGCCCGTTCGCGCGCGCCGATCGCGCGTTCCTGGCGATGCATGTCCCTCGGGACTTTGATGGGGCCTTCCGACAGGTGGTGCGGCATCGTGTGGAATGGTGCCTGCGCGAGGGATTCGAGTTGTATCCCTCGACCGTGGCGCTCTGGAACAGCGTACGGTGAAGCGCTGGCATCTGTGGCTGCTTGCCAGTTTGTTTCTTGCCGGCGGCGCAGTGACGGTCGTGAGGCTGTCCGGGCGCAATGCCTCGCACATCAGCGCCAGACCACCGGCGCCCGGCCGGGCTGATGCTCGCGCACCCGCGGACGTACGCATTCGCGTGGAAGTGCTCAATGCCACCCGCACACAGGGGCTGGCGCGGCGCGCGACATTCTACCTGCGCGATCGCGGATTCGACGTCGTGGCGTCCGGCAACGCGCGTGAGATTCGCGACAGCACGCTCATCATTGACCGCACCCGGCATCCCGCATGGGCAACACTGGTCGCGAACGCCATGGACGGAGCGCCCGTGCTGTCGCGCCCCGACAGCTCACACTATCTCGACGTGAGTGTCCTCATTGGCCGCGACTGGCGTCCGCCTGCCGAGCCGTTCTACCCGTAGCTGGCCGCACGCCGCGGCGATGTCCGTGCCCCGGCTCTTGCGAATCGCGACCTCGACACCGCGCCGCCGCACCTCGCGCGCGAAGTGCGCGATGCCTTCCGGTGAAGTGGGCTGGAATGCCTGCGTCCCACCCGTGTGCAGCGGAATGAGGTTCACGAACGCGCCGCACTGGCGCGCGAGCGCCGCCAGTTGCGCCGCTTGCTCCGCGGAGTCGTTTACGCCGCCCAGCATGACGTACTCGAATGTGACGCGACGGCTGAACGCGCTGGCGGCGGACACCAGCTCGGCGAGCGGATACTTGAGGTTGATCGGCATGAGCTGACGCCGGAGCGTATCGTCGGGGGCGTGCACGGACAGCGCGAGGCGGAACTGCTCCGGCCGCGCCGCCAGCGCGGCAATGCCCGGCAGCACGCCAACAGTCGAGATCGTGATGTGCCGGGCCCCGATGCCCAGTCCGGCCGGCTGGTTCAGAATCGTGAGGGCAGGGTCCACCGCGCGCCAGTTCATGAGCGGTTCGCCCATGCCCATGAACACCACGTTCGTCACGCTGACCGGCGAGTCGACGAGGCGCATTTCTCGCACCTGCCCCGCAATCTCCCAGACATCGAGATTGCGCTGGAAACCCATGCGCCCCGTGGCGCAAAAGGCGCAGCGCAGCGCACACCCGGCCTGGGACGAAATGCACAACGTCGTTCGATTCTCCTCGGGAATCGCCACGGCCTCGATGCCCTGACCGTCCGGCAGGCTGAAGAGAAACTTCTGCGTGCCATCGCGCGAGCGCTGTCGCGCCAGCACGTTCAGTCGAGGCATGCTGAAGCGTTCCGCCAGTCGCTGACGAAAGCTCGCGGGCAGTGTCGTGATCTGCGAGAATTCCTCTACCGGATTCCGCCAGAGGTGCTGCACGATCTGGCTGCCGCGGTACGCGGGCTCGCCCTGCGCCAGCGCGAACTCCCGCAGGACGCGCTCTGCGTCCGCCGGCAGCAGGTTGAGGAGATTGACAGGGGCATTCACGGGGCGAAATCTATGTCGCGTCCACCGGTCATGTGGCCCGCGGACCGGCCGGATGTTAAATTCAAGACTCGCATAAAGATGGATTCCCTTGGAGGGACGCAGCATGCGGCCGGCTCTGCTTCCGGGCGCCAGGCGCGGACATTAATGTCTGTCTATTCTGCCACATCACACGGGGCCGTTGTGCTTCTGTCTGAGCTGCTGTCGGCGGAGCGAGTGAAGGTACCGCTCGACAGCCGCACGAAAAACGAGGTACTGGAAGAGCTCGTCCGCCTGGTCGCGCCGGATCGCCAGGAGTTGGACACGAGCGCGGTGCTGGCCTCTGTCCGTGAACGCGAGACAGTGCTCAGTACGGGAATCGGGGGCGGTGTCGCCATCCCCCACGGCAAGACCCCCGATGTCGATCAGCTTGTGCTTGCTGCGGGCGTCTCGCGCACGCCCATCGACTTCGACGCGCTGGATGGCAAGCCCGTCCAGCTCTTCTTTCTACTTGTCGGTCCCGAGAGCGCCGCGGGCGCGCACGTCAAGGCGCTGAGCCGCATCTCCCGGCTCCTGCGCCGTGAATCCCTGCGATCCGGTCTCCTGGCGGCCGAGTCCGCCGAAGAGTTCCTGCGCGTCATCCGGGCATCGGAGGCTGCGTGAGCTTCCGACGATGGGTGCCGCCCGTACTCTGGGCGGCGTTCATACTCATCCTCACCTCCATTCCGGGCCGCGATCTGCCGGGCATTGGCATTCCGCATCTGGACAAGGCCGTTCATCTGTGCCTCTACGCGATCTTCGCGTGGCTCCTCACGCGTGCGGTCGCCGTGCGCGCGCCCTTTGCGGGACGTGTCGTGCTGGTTCTCGTGGCGGTCCTGTGCTTTGGCGCGGCGGACGAATGGCATCAACAATTCATACCGGGTCGTTCGATGGACGTGTATGACTGGATCGCTGACAGCACGGGTGCGCTCGCCGGCGCCGCGACTTTTCTGCTCCGCCGCGAACGGAGCGACACATGACGCGCACAGACCATGCGGCGACCACGCTGCGCACGCACCGGTGCGGCGCGCTGCGGTCCACCGATGTCGGCACCCCCGTACGCGTGGGCGGCTGGGTGCACGGCAAGCGCAATCTGGGCGGGCACGTCTTTCTCGACCTGCGTGACCGCGACGGCATCGTCCAGGCATCGTTCGACCCCGCGGTCGTCGGAGCCGAGACGCTCGAGCTCGCAGCCGCCGTGGGTCGCGAAAGCGTGGTGCTTGTCGAGGGAGAGGTGGTAGCACGCCCGTCAGAGGGACGGAACGCTGACCTCGCCACAGGCGACGTGGAGATCAAGGCGCGCGCGCTGCGCGTCCTTGGCCCGGCGGCCACCCCCGCCATTCCGGTGGCGCGCTCGCGCGGCGAACCGCTTCCCGCCGAGGAGCAACGGCTGCGCCACCGCTATCTCGATCTGCGTCGCCCCGAACTCCAGCGCAATTTCATTCTGCGCCACGAGCTCATGCAGACCACGCGGCGTGTGCTGTCGGAGCGCGGTTTTCTCGAGGTCGAAACGCCGATTCTCACCAAGCCCACGCCCGAGGGGGCGCGCGACTACCTCGTGCCGAGCCGCGTGCAGGCCGGCGAATTCTACGCGCTGCCGCAATCGCCCCAGCTCTACAAGCAGTTGCTCATGGTGGCCGGGTTCGACCGCTACTTCCAGATCGCGCGCTGCTTTCGCGATGAGGACCTGCGGGCGGATCGGCAGCCCGAGTTCACGCAGATCGACATCGAGGCGTCGTTCGTCGCGCCCGATGACATCCATGCGCTCACCGAGGATCTCCTGACGGCGCTCTGGCGCGAGGGGGGCGTGGAGATTCACACGCCCTTTCCCCGTATGACGCATGCCGATGCGGTGGAGCGCTACGGATCGGATCGCCCCGACCTGCGCTACGGGCTGGAGTTGGTCGACGCCAGCGACGTCTTTCGCCAGAGCGAGTTTGCCGTGACGCGCGCGGCGCTCGACGCGGGCGGGCGCGTGCGCGGCATTCGCGTGCCCGGCGGCGGCGCGCTGTCACGCAAGCAGGTGGACGCGCTCGAAGCGCTGGCCAAGGGGGCCGGCGCGAGCGGCCTGCTCCGCGTGAAGCGGGAAGCCGGCGCGCTCACGGGGCCGGCGGCCAAGTACCTGGCGCCCGGCGCCGCGGATGCACTCGGTCTTGCCGATGGGGACCTGGCCCTGTTCGTCGCCGGCCCCGATCACGTCACCAGTCCCGCGCTCGACCGGGTACGCCAGGAAGTCGCGCGCGTGCTCGACCTGGTGCCCGCGGAGGCACGCTGTTTCCTCTGGGTGACGGACTTCCCGTTGTTCGAGCGTGATTCCGCGACCGGCACACTTGGGGCCGTACACCACCCGTTCACCGCGCCGCGCCCCGATGAGGAGGTGCTGCTCGAGCAGCATCCGGAACGCGTGCACGCACTGGCCTACGACGTCGTGCTGAACGGCACCGAGCTGGGCGGCGGCAGCATTCGCATCGCGGACCCGCGACTGCAGCAGCGGGTGTTCGAGCTGCTGGGCATTGACGAGGCCACGGCCACGAAGCGGTTCGGCTTTCTGCTCGAAGGGTTGCGCGCCGGGGCGCCGCCACACGGCGGAATCGCTCTGGGATTCGACCGGATCGCGATGACGCTCGCCGGCGCACCGTCGCTGCGCGATGTCATCGCGTTTCCCAAGACCACGCAGGCGCGGGCATTGTTCGAAGGGGCGCCGAGCCCGGTGCCGGAGCAGGATCTGCGCGAGCTGCACGTTCGGCTCGCCGAGCCGGTCGCTGAGGCGTCGTCGCGTGAGTGACGAATCGGTCACCAGCCGGCTGAACGCGGAAGGCGCCGACCCCCTCACGCTGGCTGGCGTGAACGACGCGAATCTGCTGGAGCTGTCGCGCCTGACCGGCGTGAAGGTGTCGCTTCGCGGCGATGCGTTCTCGCTCTCCGGACCACCCGCGCTCGTGGAGCGCGCGCAGCCGCTCGCGCAGCGGATGCTCGATGCGGCGCGCCAGCTCGTGCCGCTCGCACCCGATGACGTCCTGCGCATGAGCCTCGAGATCGCGGCCAATGGCAACGGGTCCGCGGCGGCGACAGACGAGCAGCGTATCGTGCTCGCGGGCGTGCGCCGGATCATTCAGCCCAAGACGCCGGGCCAGGCCGAGTATCTGCGCCGGATCGCCGAGAATGACATCGTGATCGGCATCGGGCCGGCCGGGACGGGCAAGACGTATCTCGCCGTGGCCATGGCGGTGGATGCGCTCGCGCGCAAGCGCGTGCGCCGCATCATCCTCGCGCGCCCGGCCGTGGAAGCCGGCGAGAGTCTCGGTTTCCTGCCGGGCGATCTGCAGGCCAAGGTCGATCCCTATCTGCGGCCGCTCTACGACGCGCTCGACGACATGATGCCACCCGAACGGGTGCAGAAGGCGCTGGAGACCCGCACCATTGAGATCGCGCCGCTCGCGTACATGCGCGGGCGCACGCTGGCTGACGCCTTCGTGATCCTGGATGAATCGCAGAATGCCACGAGCGCCCAGATGAAGATGTTCCTCACGCGCCTGGGCGTGAACTCCAAGGCGGTCATCACCGGGGACACCACGCAGATCGATCTGCCTGCCCGCGAGCAATCGGGCCTCATCGAAATCGAACGGATTCTCAGTGGCATCGATGGCATCGCCATTCAATATCTGACAGACGCGGACGTCGTGCGACACCGCCTGGTACGGGACATCATCAAGGCCTACGCGCGCGACTCGGGAGCGGAGTAGCCATGGCCCTGCGACCGCAGCCCAAGACGCCCGACATCCTGCCGGTTCGCGAAGGACACGGCGGGCGAGTCGTCTATCATGGTCTTCGGATCGGTCTGCTGGTGGTCCTTGCCGTGCTCACCTATCTGCTCTTTCCCAGCGCGCCGGCCGTGGATTCGCCGATCTTCGAGGTGGGATCGGTCGCCACCGACAACGTCATCGCGCCCTTCGCCTTCACGGTGAAGAAGTCGGATGCCGAGCTGGCGCGCGAACGCGATGAGCTGTCTCGTTCGGTGAAACCGCTGTTCAATTTCCGGCAGGCCGCGCTGGATTCGGCGGAGCAGGGGTTGCGCGCATTCATGGATTCGATCGCGGCCACGAGTGACCGGCCGGGCCATGGCCGACCGGGCTCGCTCGTGGAGCGCACCGCCATCGCACAGTCGGCCAGTTCGCTCGGCGTGACGCTCACGCCGCCCGAAGCGGACTATCTGTCGTACGCGGCGCGCCGGCGCGGCATGGAGGATGGACTCCACCGCGCCATCGCGCGGTGGCTGTCGGCCGGCGTCGCCGCGAGCGCCGAGATCGATGATCTGCACGGCGAGGTCATCATTCGACAGGGCTCCGACGAGCATGCGACCCTGGCCGACAGCCTGCCCACGTTCGGCAGCTTTCTCGGCCGTGCGCGCGCGCTGCAGCCCGATGCGAATTCCTCGGTCGCCAACGGCCTGTATGTCAAGCTGCTCAGCGCGTTCTTCCACCCCACGATCCGGCTCGACCGCGTGGCCACGGAATCGCGACGTCAGGAGCTTCGCAATTCGGTGGACGTGAATCAGTACACCGTCCGGGCTGGCGAGAAGATCGTCGGGGCCCACGAGGTGGTGGGGAAGGCCGAGTTCGACAAGATGCGCGCGCTGCACGACGCCATGCAGAGCCGCGCGTCCGGCCAGCGCGCGATGGGTCGCATCGCGGGCAGTGTGGCCTACAACGCGCTCGTGCTTGCCATCTTCGGCATTGCGATCGTGCTCTTCAGACCGCAGCTCTACCGCTCGTTCCGGTCACTCACGCTGTTCGGCGCGGTGTTCCTCGTCGTGCTGGCCGCGGCGGCACTGGCGGCGCGCTGGCAACCGGTGCATCCGGAGCTCGTTCCCGTGGCGCTCGCCGCCATCATTCTGAGCGTGTTGTTCGATTCACGCATCAGCATGATCGGCGCAATGATCCTGGCCGTGCTGGTGGGCGGGCAGAGCGTCTATCGGGGAACCAACGCGCTCTTCATCAATCTCGTCGGCGGAGCCGCGGCCGCACTGAGCGTGCGCGTCATCCTGCGGCGCGAACAGTCGTATCAGTACGTCATCACGATCGGCGTCGCGTACCTGTGCGCGGCTCTCGCGATCGGGCTCACCCTGGGCTGGACGGCGTCATCCATTGCCTCCAGCGCCGGCCTGGGCATCGCGAACGCGGTCGTCTCCGTGGTCTTTGCCATGTTCCTGGTACCGCTGGCCGAGCGCTTCACCGGCATCACGACGCCACTCACGCTCATTGAATATTCCGATCTCAATCGGCCGCTGCTGCGGCGCCTGAGCCTCGAAGCGCCCGGCACATACGCGCACACCATCGCGATGGCCAACCTCGTGGAAGCCGCGTGCAACGCGATCGGCGCGAACGGCCTCCTCGCCCGGGTGGGGACGTACTATCACGACATCGGGAAGCTCAAGAAGCCCCAGTTCTTCGTGGAGAATCAGGCGGGCGGCAGGAATCCGCATGACAAGCTCAAGCCATCCACGAGTGCGTCCATCATCCGGAATCACGTGCGCGAGGGCGTGGAGCTGGCCGCCGAACATCACATCCCGGCCGCGATCGCGGCGTTCATCCCGGAGCATCACGGGACCGCGTCCATTGCGTATTTCCTGGAGAAGGCGCGCGAGCGCGACGGCGGCACGTCGCCGAATACGGCGGAGTTCGTCTACCCCGGGCCGACGCCGCAGTCCGCCGAAACCGCCATCTGCATGCTTGCCGATGGAGTCGAGGCATCGGTGCGCGTGCTGCAGGAGCCGACGGCGCCGAGGATTCGTGAAGTGATCGACCGCATCGTGCGGCTGCGCATGGAGCAGGGGCAGCTCCGTGACGCGCCGCTCACGCTCCGCCAGATCGAGATCGTGAAGGAACAGTTCGCGCGCGTGCTCACGGGCATGTATCACAGTCGCATCGACTATCCCGTGGCGAGTGGCGGCATTACATCGGAGACGGCATCCGGATGACCCTCGTCGTGGACGTGCAGACGACGGGGGCGCGCGTGCCGCTGTCGCGGGCCCGTGTAGCGGAGATTGCGTCCGCCGTGCTGGCGGCGGAGCGAGTGCGGCGGGCATTCGTCTCCATCACGTTCGTGAGCTCCGGAGCCATGGCCGGGCTCAATCGGCGGCACCTGCACCACCACGGCGCCACCGATGTCATCGCATTCGGATTCGAGCCTCCGGCGCGCGCCGCGCGTGTACCGGTGATGGGAGACATTTACATCGCGCCGGCCATTGCGCGCCGCCATGCCCGGGAGCTGCGGCGGCCGGTGCGGGAGGAAATTGCCCGCCTCGTGGTGCACGGCACCCTGCACGTGCTGGGTTATGACCACCCGGACGGAGAGGAGCGGACGGCCTCCCGCATGTGGCGCCGCCAGGAGGCGCTCCTCGAGCGTGCGCTGGGGGGTTCGTCGTGACCGCGGTCGCACTCGTTGTCGCGGTCGTCGCGCTGGCGCTGGGGGCGCTCTGTGCCATCATGGACGCCGCCATCGTGACCGAAATGGAGGAACCTGGCGGCTCCGACACCGAAGGAATGACGGGCGGCCTGCGCAACCAGACGCACCGGGCACTCGCCATCACGCGACTGCTCATGAGCCTCACGGCGGGGCTGGCCGGGGCCGTGGGCCTGCGTCTCGGCACGCGGCCGACGCACGTTGCCGTCGGTCTCGCCATACTCATTGCCCTCGTGGTGCTCATTGTCGCCGAACTTGCGCCGCGCGCGGCGGGTGCGGCCCTTGGTACTCGCGCACGGCGCGCGCTGCATGCGCCCGTCGTGGCGCTGCAGACCGTCGTGCGGCCGCTCACGAGCGCCGGCGCCGCCCTGGATCGGCTGCTCCGGCGCGTGCTGCCGCCGGTGCGGCCTCGTGACGTGGATCGCGATATCACCGCCGACCAGTTTCGCCGCGTCGTACAGGCCGACGCAGGGGTGCGCGCCGAGCAGCGCGCCATCCTGCACCGCGTGTTCTCTCTGGGCGACACCGAAGTGCACGAGGTGATGGTGCCCCGCGTGGACATCGTGGGGATCGAGAGCGGGACGCCCTGGTCGGAGGCGCTCGACCGCGTTCGCAGCTCGGAGCACTCCCGCCTGCCGGTCTTCACCGAGACACTGGATCACATCACCGGCATCCTCTTCGCGAAGGACCTGCTGCCGCCCGTGATCGGCGGCTGCGAACCGCCCGGCGGGTGGGAGTCGCTGGTGCGACCCGCGACGTTTATTCCGGAAAGCAAGGCCATCGACGCGCAATTGCGTGACTTCAAGTCCGCGAGCGCGCACATCGCCATAGTCGTCGACGAATTCGGTGGCACGGCGGGACTGATCACCATCGAAGACATTCTCGAGGAGATCGTCGGTGACATTCGGGATGAGCATGATACGGAGGAGGCGGCCATCCGGTCCGAGAACGGGTCGCGCTACTGGGTGTCGGGTCGCGTGACGCTTGACGATCTGTCCGACGCGCTCGGGCACACGTTCGCCCGGGAAGACGTGAGTACCGTCGGCGGATTGATCTTCGAGTTGCTCGGCCATGTGCCGCGCGCGGGGGAGGAACTCCGCCTCGACGGTTTTCGCGTCGTGGTGGAGCGCGTCGTCCGACGCCGGGTGGACCGCGTCTACTTCGAGCGCCAGGGTGGCGCCGCGGAGCGCGCGTCGTGATCACCGTTCTGCTCACCTTCGTCGCGCTCCTCCTGGTCGCATGGCTCACCGCGGCCGCGACAGCGGTCCGCTCCGTGAGCCGCATCTGGCTGCGTCACTGGGTGGAGCGCCAACTTGCCGGAGCGGGCACGATCGAGGCGTACCTGGTGCGACCCCATCGCCTGGTGCTCTCCGCGAGCGCGGGCGTGGCGGTGCTGGTCACGCTCGCGGGTGCAGTGCTCGGGGCGCAGCCGCACGCCGCCGGGTGGCAGCTCACGCTCGAGGGCATTGCGCTCGCGATTGCCCTCCTGGTGCTCGGCCAGCTGGTGCCGCGGGCGATCGCCCGGCGCTTTGCGCCAGGGCTGATTCCCGTGCTGCTGCCGCCGCTGCACGCCGCCGCCTGGGTCCTGGCGCCGCTGCTGCGTGCCACACGCACGGTCGGGCGCGCCATCAATCCCAGGTACCGGGCGCGCGCCGCGTCGCCGCGCGAGGGCATAGCCGATCTGCTCCGCGAGGGTGAGCTGGAAGGCATTGGCGAGCCCGATGAGATCGACATCATCACTGGCGTCGTGCAGTTCGGCGAGAAGGTGCTGCGCGACGTCATGACGCCACGCACCGATGTCTTTGCCGTTGACGCGACGCTGGCGCCGGCCGACATGGCGCGCAGCGTCGCCCAGTCCGGCTACAGCCGTGTGCCCGTCTACCGGGAATCGCTGGATGAAATCATTGGCATCGTGCACGTGCTGGACCTGCTCACGACCGCCGGCGAGCGCTGGCCACCGCTCGGCGAAGTGTCGCACGCGCCTGCCACCAAGCGATGCAGCGAGATGCTGTTTGAGATGCTGCGTGGCCAGCGCCACATGGTCGTCGTCCTGGACGAATTCGGCGGCACGGCGGGCGTCGTCACGCTCGAAGATGTCCTCGAGGAGCTGGTGGGTGAGATCCGCGACGAGCATGATGAGCCGGAGTCGCCCGAACCGTCCGTCGCGCCGAGCGCGCTGGTGCTCGATGCCTCGACGCCGCTCGACACGGTGCGCCGTCAGTTGGATGTCGAGCTGGTGCCCGAGGACCACGATGCGGCCCAGTCCATTGGCGGATTGCTCGTCCGCGGACTCGGCCGCATCCCCGTGGTGGGCGAGCGCTTTCGCCTGGGCGACCTGGAGGTGACGGTGATCGACGCGGAGCCGGCGCGGGTCCGCCGGCTGCTGGCCCAGCGCGGCGAGGATACGCGCGCCATCGAGCTCAAGTTCACGCGTTGACGTGCGCGCCTTCCATGTCTTCTGGCGGCTGCTCCCGTTCCTGATCGGCTTTCTCCGCGACCGGCGCCGGTGGATCGTGGTTGGACGGCCCCGACGGCTTCCCGACAGTGCGCACCAGCGACGCGCGGCGCGTCTCACCGCCACGGTGGCGGCACTGGGTCCCACGTTCATCAAGTTGGCCCAGGTGTTCGCGGCTCGAGCCGATCTGCTGCCCGAACCCTACCTGGGCGAGATCAGCAAGCTGACCGACAGCGTGCCCGCGCTTCCGGCGCGTGACATCGAGGCCGTCATTGAGCACGAGCTCGGCCGGCCGGCGAGCGCGGTGTTCGACCGCTTCGAGGCGGAGCCGCTGGCCGCCGCATCCCTCGGACAGGTGCACCGCGCGCAGTGCCGCGGACGCGACGTCGTGGTCAAGGTGCTCCGTCCCGGCGTGGAGGAACTCGTGGCGGTGGACCTCGGCGCCGCGTTTCGCATTCTGTTCTTCGCGAACGTGCTGTTCCCCAATCATCACACGCGTGCCATCACCACGATGGTCCGGGAGTTCTCCAAGCGCATCGAGGAGGAGATGGACTTCCGCGAGGAGGCGCGCAACGCGGATGTCATCCGCGCGAATCTGGCGCGCGATCCGCGTATTGTCGTACCGGATGTGATCGCGGGGCTCACCACGCGGCGCGTCCTCGTGCTGGAGTACATGGAGGGCACCAAGGTCGACCGGCTGCAGGAGCGGATCGCGTCAGGCGACATTTCGCTGCCGGCGCTGCTCCAAACCATCGTCGAGATCTACGCGCAGATGATGCTGATCGATGGCATCTTCCACGCCGATCCGCATCCGGGCAATCTGCTGGTTGCGCCGGACGGCCGGCTCGTACTGCTCGACTTCGGGATGGTCGTGCGCGTGGAACATGCCACGCGCGTACGTCTCATCCAGACCATTCTCGCGGCGGCGCGCCAGGACGTGGACGGCGTGATCGCCGGGTTCTACGACCTGGGCCTCCTCGATCCGGAGGTCGACCGGGGAACGGTGCGCGATGCGGCGCGCGCGCTGATGTCCGTGGCATTCACGCCGGACGCCGGACCACGGCAGGTCCAGCGCATCGTCAACGAGGTCATGGCCACCTTTTATCAGTGGCCTGTGATGCTGCCCAGCGAATTCGTGTATCTGGGACGCGCCGCGGCGCTCGCCGAGGGCATCGCCATCCGGTACGATCCGGGCTTCAACAGCGTTCGCTTCGCGACGCCGATCATCAAGTCCATGGCCACCCGGCTGCTTGCGGCGGGCGCCGGGGATCCGCGGGAAATGATGCACGATGCGCTGGCCGAGCTGGCCGCCATGGCGCGCGAGCTGCGCGATGTGCTGCGGCGCGCCGAGCGCGATGAGCTCCGCGTTCGCGCCCATCCGCGCGACATCATCGAGCTGCAGCAGTTCCTGGCCGGCCAGACGCGACGCATCATTCTGGCGGTCATCACCTCGGCGTTCACCATTGCCGGCGTGCTGGTATTCCTCACCACGCGCAACTTCTATCTCGTCGCGGCCACGATCCTCGTGGCGCTCGTGTTCTTCATGATCACCTTCATCGTGCCGTGGCATCTGCTGTCCAATCCGATGCGTGGTCACCGGCGCTGGCGGTGGTGAGCACTCCCGCCACGCCGGGCGACACCGGACACCTGCTGGCCGCATTCGATGCGCGCCGGCCGGCGGCGCTCGCCCGGGCCGTGAGCATCGTGGAGAATCACCGGTCCGGGTTCGAGACCATTCTGGCACGGCTGCACGCACGACTCGGGCATGCGCGCCGCATCGGCATCACCGGACCGCCGGGAGCCGGGAAGAGCACGCTCGTGATGCGGCTGGCGACCCGCTACCGCGAGATGGGCCTCACGGTGGCGATCATCGCCGTGGATCCGACGTCTCCCTTCACCGGTGGCGCGCTGCTCGGCGACCGGATCCGCATGGAATCCGTGGCGCTCGACGCCGGCGTGTTCATTCGCTCCATGGCCACGCGTGGCTCACTCGGCGGCGTCGCCGGCGCCACGCGCGAGGTCGCGGATGTGGTGGACGCCTTTGGCTTCGACCGTATTCTCATCGAGACGGTTGGCGTCGGCCAGAGCGAACTCGAGATCGTGCGGCTGGCCGATACGACGGTCGTGGTGCTCGTGCCCGAATCGGGAGACTCCATTCAGACCATGAAGGCAGGTCTCATGGAAATCGCGGATCTCTTCATCGTGAACAAGGCGGATCGGCCCGGCGCGGACCGGCTGCATCACGACATGGAGGTGATGCTGGGGCTCCGCCTCGGCGTGAGCTACCGGGACATTCCGGCGCATCACGGCGTGGACCTGCGTACGCCGAGGAATCCGGCGCGGGCGGCACGGCGCGCCGCGGCCGAAGATACCTCCATGTGGACTCCACCGGTGGTCTCCACCGTAGCGGAATCCGGCAGCGGCGTGGACGAGGTCATGGCCGCTCTCGATCGTCACTTTGATTACCTTGAACAGAGCGATGCGTTGCACCGGCGTCGCCGCCAGCGGCTGCGCGAGCAGGTCGTCGGCATCGTGGAGCGGCACCTCCGTGAGCGAATGTGGCGCGATCCACAGGCCAACGCCTGGCTGGATGCGCAGCTTCCAGCGCTCGAAGGCGGGAGCGTGACGCCCTTTGCCGTGGCGGATGCGCTGCTGGCGCGTAGCGCAACGCGGCTGGCGACACCTGCGGGAACAACTCACGAGGACGAGCCATGACGATAGCGCGGGATTCAAGCGCGACAGCGGCCGGAGAGCGCGCGGAGCTGGAGCGACTGCGTGCTGAAGTGGCGGCGTGGCGTGCACGATACGCCACAGGCATCACGCGTCCCGTTGCCTTCTCGAACTCCGAGCGCGAGGTGGCGCCGCTGTATACCGCCCTCGACGTGAACGGCGGGGATGCGGCGGACGCGGTGCCCGGGTCGTATCCGTACACGCGCGGCATCCACGCGACCGGCTATCGTGGCCGCCTCTGGACAATGCGCCAGTTCGCCGGATTCGGCAGCGCCGCCGATACGAATGCCCGCTACAAGTATCTCCTCGAGCACGGGCAGACCGGCCTCTCGGTGGCGTTCGATTTCCCCACGCTCATGGGCTACGACTCCGACCATCCGCGTTCGGAAGGAGAGGTGGGCAAGTGCGGCGTCGCCATTTCCAGCGTCGCCGACATGCAGGTGCTCTTCAACGGCATTCCGCTCGACCAGGTGTCGGTATCCATGACGATCAACGGACCGGCGCTGATTCTGTACTGCTTCCTGATCGCGGCGGCCGAGCGCGAGGGCATCTCGTCCGAGCAGCTTCGCGGGACGATCCAGAACGACATCCTCAAGGAGTACATGGCGCAGCACGCCTGGATCTACCCGATCGAGCCGGCGCTGCGTCTCATCGTGGACGGGTTCGAATGGTCCGCGCGGCACGCGCCTCAGTGGAACACGATCTCCATTTCCGGCTACCACATTCGCGAGGCGGGCGCCACCGCCGTCCAGGAACTCGCCTTCACGCTGGCCGATGGGTTCACGTACGTGGAACGCGGCATCGCCCGCGGTCTCCACGTGGACGAGTTCGCGCCCCGCCTCTCATTCTTCTGGGATATCCACAACGACTTCTTCGAGGAGATCGCGAAGCTGCGTGCCGCGCGGCGGATCTGGGCGCGTCACATGCGCCAGAATTACGGCGCACAGGAGCCGCGGTCGTGGATGATGCGCTTTCATTCGCAGACCGCCGGCGTGACGCTCACGGCGCAGCAGCCCATGAACAACATCGTGCGGGTAGGCTACCAGGCGCTCGCGGCGGTACTGGGCGGCACGCAATCGCTGCATACCAACTCCATGGATGAGACGCTCGCGCTGCCTACCGAGAACGCCGTGCAGGTCGCGCTCCGGACCCAGCAGATTCTGGCGTTCGAGACCGGCGTTCCCAATGTGATCGATCCGCTGGGCGGTTCCTATTACGTGGAGTCGCTCACCGATCACATGGAGCAGGAAGCCGAACGGCTCTTCACGGAAATCGAACAGGCAGGTGGCGTCGTGCGCGCGCTCGAGACCGGCTGGCTGCAGCGCCGGATTTCCGAGTCGGCCGCACGGCAGCAGTGGGACATCGAGCAGCATCGCAAGGTGATCGTGGGCGTGAACGACTTCGTCACCGAGGAGCCCGAGCTGACGATTCCGCTGTTGAAGGTGGCTGAAGGCACCGAGCGCGAACAGCGCGAGCGGCTGGCGGCACTGCGGCGAACGCGCGATGCGGCGCGCTGGCAGCAGTCTCTCGACGCCCTGCGCGCCGCATCCCGCACCGAGGCGAATCTCATTCCGTTCATTCTGGACGCCGCGCGTGCGGATGCGACGCTCTACGAGATTCGCGCCGCCATGGAGGAGACCTTCGGGGCCTATCGCGAACCGGTGTTCTTTTGACGGCTCGCCGCCGCGTCCGTCGTCCGGCCGAATGGTGGGAGTCGTACTTCGACGCGCATTACCTGCTGGAGTACGAACCGCTCTTCTCACCCGAGCAGGACCGCGCGGAAGCATCGCGGTTGCTGGACATCCTGGGGCTGCCGGTAGGCTCGCGAGTACTCGACGTCCCCTGTGGACAGGGGCGGCACTCGCATCTGCTGGCCGAGGCGGGTCTCGACGTCACGGGCCTGGACTACTCGACGTATCTCCTGGCACGCGCCCGCGAGCGTGGCACCGGCCGGACCCTGCGATACGTGCGTGGGGATATGCGCGTCCTCCCGCACCGCTGGACCGGCCGGTTCGACGCCGTCCTCAATCTGTTCACGTCATTCGGATTCTTTCTCGACCCGGGCGATGACGCGCGTGTGATCGCCGAGTTCGCTCGGGTGCTGAAGCCCGACGGCGTGCTCGTGTGGCACGGGGGCAGTCGCGACGGCATCATGGCGCAGTTCCTCGACCGCGACTGGTGGCCTGGATCAGATGACACGGTGGTCGCGCACGAGCGGTCGTTCGACGCGCTGTCGGGCGTACTCACCATCGTGTCCACGTGGCATGGCGCGCGAACGCGCGGGACGCGCGAGCATCGCATTCGGCTGTATACCGCCACGCGTCTGGCGGAGCTGTGTGCGGACGCGGGACTCATCGTGGAAGAAGCGCTGGACGCGTGGACCACCGACCCGCTGGCGCGGACCACGACGGAAATGCTGCTCGTGGCCCGCAAGCAGAGCGTGGCACGCGGCCGGCCGCGGGCATAGCTTTGATCCTGGAGTGCATGCCGCCATTCCGTACCGCATCCCCTGATCCCTGTCAGATGCCCCGTCCCATACGAGTTCTCATCGCCAAGCCAGGCCTGGACGGCCATGACCGCGGTGCCAAGGTCGTCGCCGCATCGCTGCGCGATGCTGGCATGGAGGTGATCTACACGGGCCTGCACCAGACTCCGGAGATGATTGCCAGCGCCGCCATCCAGGAGGATGTGGATGTCGTCGGCCTCTCGATTCTCAGCGGCGCGCACATGACGCTCTTTCCGCGGGTGCGCGAGCTGTTGAATCAGGCAGGGCGCGAGGACATGCTCATCACGGGTGGCGGCATCATTCCCCGGGAGGACGTCGAGGAACTCAAGCGGCAGGGCATCGGAGAACTGTTCGGCCCCGGCACCCCCACGACCGATCTCATCGAGTACATCAAGACGTGGTTCGCCGAGCGGCAGCAACAGGAAGCGTGACGTCACGGCTGCGTGAGCTGGCCGAGGAGACGCGCGCGCTCGAGGACCGGTTGCGTCAGGGCGGCGGCCCGGCGCGCATCGAACGACAGCATCGGCAGGGAAAGTTGACCGCGCGCGAGCGCGTGGACCTGCTCTGCGATCCGGGCTCGCGCTTCCTGGAGATCGGCCTGCTGGTCGCCTACGACGCGTACGATGGCCAGGCGCCGGGCGCCGGCGTGATCACCGGGGTGGGCGTGGTGAGCGGACGTGAAGTCGTCGTCGTCGCCAACGATGCCACGGTCAAGGCTGGATCGTGGTGGCCCGAGACCATCCGCAAGATGCTGCGAGCCCAGGAAATCGCGATGCGCTGTCGCGTGCCGATCATCTATCTCGTGGACTCGGCGGGAGTGAACCTTCCCTACCAGGGCGGTGTGTTCCCCGGGCAGTACGGCGCGGCGCGGATCTTCTACTACAACTCGATCATGCGCCGGTACCTGCGCATTCCGCAGATCGCGGCGGTGATGGGCCCGTGCATCGCCGGCGGCGCGTATCTGCCGGCACTGTCCGATGTGATTCTGATGGTGGAAGGCACTTCGTTCATGGGGCTGGGCGGACCGAATCTGGTGAAGGGGGCGACCGGCCAGGTCGTCGACGGCGAAACGCTGGGCGGCGCGTCCACGCACACGCGCATCTCCGCCGTGGCGCATTACACGGCGCCGGATGATGGCGCCTGCCTGGAGCACATCCGCACGCTGGTGCAGCGCCTGCCGGTGCCCGCGCACCGTGTCTCCACCCGCGGACATCCGAGTGGAGCGTCCGACAGTGGCGACGCGCTGTACGACCTGCTGCCGCACGATCATCGGATGTCATATGACATGCACCCCGTGCTGCGCGCGATCGTGGACGACGGGGCGCTGGATGAGTTCCAGGAGCAGCTCGCGCGCGAGATGATCTGTGCCGACGCGAGCATTGACGGCATTCCCATCGGGGTCATCGCCAATCAGCGCGGCCTCATCAAGGGACGCGACGGCGAGAAGCCCCGCTTCGGGGGCATCATCTACGCGGAAAGCGCCGAGAAGGTGGCCTACTACATCGATCGCTGCGACCGGCAGGGTACGCCGCTGTTGTTCGTGCAGGATGTCTCCGGCTTCATGGTGGGGCCCGAAGCGGAGCACGAAGGAATCATTCGAGCCGGCGCGCGGTTCGTGGAGGCGATGGCCACGGCTCGCGTGTCCAAGATCGTACTCACGGTGAATCACGCATCCGGCGCGGGATACTACGCCATGGCGGGACAGGGATTCGATCCGGATTTCATCTTCAGTTGGCCAACGGGACGCATGGGCGTGATGGAGGGGGAAGCGGCGGTGCAGGCGGTGCACGGTCCGGCGCTGGAGGCGGCGCGCGCACGGGGGGAGTCGCCGTCGGCGGAGCTGGAGGAATCGGTGCGCGAGATGCGCGGCGACTACGAACATCAGCTCGATGCGCGATTCGCCGGCGCGCGCGGCTTCATCGATGCGATCGTATATCCCGAAGAGACGCGAGCCGTGCTCGCCATGGCGCTGCGCACGGCGCTCCAGAACCCGGGACCGCACCTCGGCGCGTTCGTTCTGCCGCCGCACCTTGGAGAGCACGCGTGAGCCGCGTCGTGCGGGTCGCCAGCGGCCAGGGATTCTGGGGCGACTGGCTCGAGGCGCCGCGCCGTCAGGTAGACGGTGGCCCCATTGACTACCTCATGCTCGATTACCTGGCCGAAGTCACGATGTCCATTCTGCAGAAGCAGAAGGATCGCGACCCGGCGCTGGGATATGCGCGCGACTTCGTGGGCGCCATGGACGCGGTGCTGCCCGCGGTGCGCGAGCGCGGGGTACGCGTCGTGGCGAATGCCGGCGGGGTGAACCCCCAGGCCTGCGCCGCGGCCATCCGCCGGGTCGCACACGGCAGCGCCGCCGCGCCGCCGCTCCGCATCGGCGTCGTGACCGGCGACGATCTGCTCCCGCGGCTGGATGCGCTGCTGGCCGCCGGCCATCCGTTGGCGCACATGGAGACGGGTGAGCCGCTCGCTACGGTCCGCGACCGCGTGCTCTCGGCCAACGCGTACCTGGGAGCCGGTCCGATCGTGCAGGCGCTCTCGCAGGGTGCGGCCATCGTCATCACGGGACGGTCCACGGACACGGCGCTCACCATGGCGCCGCTCCTCTACGAGTTCGGCTGGCGGCGAGATGACTGGGACCGGCTGGCCTCGGGCATCGTGGCCGGTCATATCATTGAGTGCGGAGCGCAGTCGTCCGGTGGCAACTGCCTCTACGACTGGCGCGGCGTCCCCGATCTGGCCAACGTCGGATATCCCATCGTCGAGGGACACGAGGACGGCTCGTTCATCGTGTACAAGCACCCGCACACCGGCGGCCGCATCGACGTCCACGGGGTGACCGAGCAGCTCGTGTACGAGATGGGCGACCCGCACGAGTACATCACGCCCGATGTGATCGCCGACTTCGCGTCGATTCATCTCGAACAGGACGGGCCCGATCGGGTGCGCGTGTCTGGCGTGACGGGTCGCGCGCCCACCGACAAGCTGAAAGTGTCCATCGCGTATCGTGCGGGTTTCAAGGCGGTCGGCACGCTCGTGTATGCCTGGCCGGAAGCGCTCGACAAGGCACGGTGCGCCGACCACGTGCTGCGGACGCGGCTGGCCAGTCTCGGACTCCGCTTCGACGAGATTCTCACGGAGTTCGTCGGCGTCTCCGCCACGCATGGACCACTGGCTGGCGTGGTACACGATCCGCCCGAGGTGCAACTGCGCATCGGCGTGCGCGGCGCCGACCGGGCCGCGGTGGAGCGATTCACCCGCGAACTCGCGCCGCTCGTCCTGAACGGACCGCCCAGTGTCACCGGATTCGCGGGTGGAAGACCCAAGGTCGAGGAGGTTGTGGCCTACTGGCCCGCGCTCATCGACAAGCGCGTCGTCACCGCCGGCGTGCAGGTGGAGGACGCATGAAGGTCCGCCTCCTGGATCTCGCGCATGCGCGCTCGGGCGACAAGGGCGATACGGCAAACGTCGGCGTCATTGCGCTGCGTCCGGAATGGTATCCGCTGCTCGAGCGCGAGGTGACCACCGATCGCGTGGCACGCCACTTCACCGGCATCATTACCGGTGGCGTGGAGCGATTCGAGCTGCCCAACCTGTGCGCGCTCAATTTTCTGCTGCACGGCGCGCTCGGCGGCGGCGGCACGCTCTCGCTCAAGACTGACGCACAGGGCAAGGTGTTCTCCACGGCGCTGCTGCGCATGGAGCTCGACGTCGATGCGGACGAAGCGCGTCGGCTCGGCCTGCCTGGCGGCACGACGTGAAGCGGATTCGCATCGGGAGCTCCGGCGCTGTCGGCCGGATCACGCTCGCGCGCCCCGAGAAGAGGAACGCGCTCGACGAGCTTGCCGCCGAGGAGCTCGCCCGCGCGCTCGGGCAGCTCGACGCGGATCCGTCCGTGCGCGTGGTGCTGCTCGACGCCGATGGCGAGGACTTCTGCGCGGGCGCGGATCTCGCCGCCCTGGAAGACATGCTGGAGGCGGGGGCCGATGCGCATCGCCGGGACGCAGACGCGCTGGGGCATGTCTTCACGACCATGCGGGAAATGTCCAGACCGGTCGTCGCAGCCGTCCGTGGGCGCGCGCTGGCGGGCGGGGCAGGGCTCGCGACGGCCTGCGATATCGTCCTGGCCGCGGAGACCGCACGATTCGGATATCCCGAAGTGCGGCTGGGTTTCGTACCGGCCATGGTCATGACCATGCTGCGACGCGTCGCGGGCGAACGCCGAGCCTTCGAGCTCGTCGCCACGGGACGACAGATCGATGCCCGGGAAGCGCTCGACATTGGCCTCGTGAGCCGGGTGTTGCCGTCCGTGGAATTTCCCGAGCGAGTCGACGAAATCGTGGACCGGATCGCGCAGTCCCCGCCAGGCGCGCTGCAGTTCATCAAACGACTCTATTACGAGCTCGATGGACGCAGCTTTCGCGAGGGCATCGCCCTTGGCGCAGCGACCAACGTCGACGCGCGCGGCACGGAGGAGTTCCGCGACGGCGTGCGCCGTTTCCTCTCGCGCCATGGAGGAACGCCGTGAAGCCGCTCGATCTGCTCAAGGTGGTGCTCGTGCTGGTGGCCCTCGCGATCTGGGCATACGGCGTGCGCACGAACCAGAACGGCACCATGCTCGTGGGCGTCGCCTTTGTCGTCGTCGCCTTCCTGCTGCGCTGGATCCCGAAGCTCTTCGGCCGGCGGAAATGATCGCGGCCGCGCCGCGCGCCGCGCTCCGGCCGCTCGCGGCGTGTTGAATTGGTACTGATCCCGGCTGCACAAGCCAGGTGACGCCTCCTAAATTGACGGGATGTCCCAGGCCGCCATTCCGCAGTTGCTCGCCCCGGCCGGCTCGCTCGATGCCGCGCGAGCCGCTCTCGCCAATGGCGCGGATGCCGTGTATCTGGGCGCCGAACGATTCAACGCCCGGGATGAGGGCGCGCAGCTCACGCTCGACGAGCTGGCGGAAGCCTGCCGCCTCGCGCACGAGCGCGATGCGCGCGTGTACCTCACACTCAACACACTGCTCAAGCCCGGAGAGCTCGGAGACGCGCTCGAGTTGCTGGGGGACTGCATGGATCGCGGCGTGGATGCCGCGATTGTGCAGGACATTGGCCTCGTGCGCCTCGTGCAGCGCGTGTTCCCGGGATTCGAGCTGCACGGGTCCACGCAGATGACGGTCCATGATGATCGTGGCGCGGCCGTCCTGCGCGAACTCGGGCTGCAGCGCGTCGTCCTGGCGCGTGAAAACACGCTGGATGACATCCGCGCGATTCACGCCGCCGTGCCCGACCTCCTGCTCGAGACGTTCATTCATGGCGCGCTGTGCATCTCATACTCGGGACAGTGCCTCATGTCGGGCATGATCTCGGAGCGCAGCGCCAATCGCGGCTCGTGTGCGCAGTCGTGTCGCAAGGACTACACGCTGCGCGATGCGGCGTCCGGCGTCACACTCGATACGGGCTTCCTCATTTCGGCGCGCGATCTCGCGGCGGATGCGCATCTCGAGGCAATCGCCGCGGCCGGTGTGCACACGCTCAAGATCGAGGGTCGCAAGAAGAAGCCCGAGTACGTCGCCACGGTCACGCGCACCTACCGCGATCTCCTGGAACGAATGCGACGCGGCGAGTGCGCGCATGCGACGCCGGAGGAGACGCGGGACCTCGTGCAGATCTACAGCCGCGGATTCACCGGCGGGATGTTTGGCGGACACGCCGGCCGCGCATTCGTGACGCGTGACCATCCCGACAATCGCGGCCTGCCACTCGGCACGGTGGTGGGACATGAGCGTGGCGATCTGGTCCTCGAGCTCTCCGAGCCCGTACAGCAGAACGACGGACTGGCATTCGAGCCGCCCGCGGGACATGCCGGGGACATGATCGGCTTTGCGGCGACGGTGGTGCACGCGGGGGAAGCGCGCGGCGGGCTGTACCGCCAGGTTATCGCATCGCGCACTCGCGTATCACGCGGATGGCTCGTCCGCCGCACCTCGAACGCGGCGCTGCTCGAGCGGGCGCGCGCGAGCTACGCCGCGCTCGCCGGCCCGCCGCGGGAGCGAAAGGTCCGGCTCGATATTCGCGTGTTTGGCAGTGCGGGAGCTCCGCTCAAACTCATCTGCACGGCCGACGGCGAGCGCACGGAAGTGCGCAGCGACATCGAACTCGGTCCGGCCCGGCAGCATGCGCTGGACGAGTCGCGGTTGCGGGCACAGCTCGGCCGGCTGGGCGAGACGCCGTTCGTGTTGGGCGCTGTGGAAACGCAGGCGCTGGGCGCCGGGCTCTTTCTTCCGATCAGTGAGCTCAACGCGCTCCGTCAGCGCGCGGTGGAGCAACTGCTGGTCGCCCGGAACTGGGCGCAGGAGGCACGGCGACTCGAGCAACGCGCGCGCATTGACGAAGCCGTGTCGAGCGTGAGCGCGACTGCGGTCCACGACTCGGCAGGCCACTCCACCGCGACGTCCGCGACCGGACCATCACTTGCGGCGATCGTGTTCACGGTGGACGATGCGCGGGCGGCGGCGCGCGCCGGCGCCACGGAGGTCACTTTCGACCCCTTCCTGCGTCACCCGGTTCCGCCGCGCTCCCGGATCATGGCGCTCGCCGCGGAGCTGCGGGGTGACGGCATCGCGCTGCGCCTTCGCACGCCGACCATCGTGCGACCGGAGGAGCGCTCGTCCGTGCAGAAGTGGCTCGATCTCGACTTGCCCGTGCTGTGCGGGCACCTCGGGCTCATCGCCACGCTCGCGCACGACGGGCGCGACGTGACCGCCGACTACGCCGTCAACTGCTTCAACGAGCACACCGCCGCCGAGCTGTTTCGCCTCGGGGCGCGGCGCATCGTGCTCTCGGTGGAGCTCACCGTGGATGAGATGGCGGCGGTCGCCGCCCCCTGGCGCGGCGGGCCCTTCGACGTCGTGCTCTACGGCAGGCCGGAGGGCATGACGATCGAGCACTGCGTGCTGTCCGCCGCCTTCGACCGCGTGCCCACCACGTGCCGCGACTTGTGCGTGCAGAAGCATCCCGTTGTCGAGCTCACTGACCCGGCGGGATACACGTTCCCCGTCGCGACGGATGCGGCGTGCCGCAACCGGCTGCTGCACTCTCGTCCCATCGAGGGCTCCGAGTTTCTGCCGCGGCTCTGGCGAGCAGGTCTGCGTGACTATCGTCTGCTCTTCAATGTCCCTGGTGATCCGGTCAGTGAAATCGTCTCTCGCTACCGCGCGGCGCTCGATGCGGCCGCGATGGGCGCTTCTCCACCACGTGACTCGGTTCGGTCCCTACTGGGCAGCGCATTCACCCGGGGACACTTCGTCCGTGCGGTCTAATGCCCGCAGGTGCGACGCGATGATGGCGGGAGGGGCCATGTCCTGCCCCATTGTGCGGGCATGATATCGCGCCCGACGATGGAGCAGGCCAGCGAGGCGCTGCACCGCCTCTTCGGCTACGACACGTTCCGCGCGGGGCAGGCGGACGCCGTGGCGAGCGTGCTTGCCGGACGCGACACGCTGGTGGTGCTTCCCACCGGCGGCGGCAAGTCGCTCTGCTTCCAGGTGCCGGCACTGCTCCTGCCGCATCTCACGGTGGTGATTTCGCCGCTCATCTCGCTCATGAAGGACCAGGTGGACGCGCTCACAGCGCGCGGGCTGCCCGCCACGTTCATCAACAGCACCCTCACCGGCGGCGAGATTTCGGATCGCCTGGCCCGTGTCGAACGCGGCGAGATCAAGCTGCTCTACGTGGCGCCCGAGCGCTTCGATTCGGGACGCGCGGCCGAGCGGTTGCGCGCTATCGGCGTGTCGCTGCTGGCGGTGGATGAAGCCCATTGCATCAGCGAGTGGGGCCATGATTTCCGTCCGAGCTACCTGCGCGTGCGCGATGTGCGCCAGCAGCTTGGCGCGCCGCCAACGGTCGCGCTTACCGCGACGGCGACGCCGGAAGTGCGGCGTGACATCGCGCGCCAGCTGGCGCTCTCCAATCCGAAGACGGTCATCACGGGCTTCGATCGCCGGAACCTGCACTATCACGTGGTGCGCACCCGGACGGAAGCGGACAAGGACGGCGCGCTCATTGCCGCGCTTCATGACCATGCCGGACTCGCGGTGGTATACGCCTCCACCCGTCGCGCGGTGGAGCGGATCACGGGAATGCTCGTGCGGCAACGCATCACCGCCGTTGCCTACCACGCGGGACTCGACGATGCGAACCGCCACGACGTGCAAAACGCGTTCATGCGCGAGGACGTCCGCGTGATCGTCGCCACGAATGCGTTCGGCATGGGCATCGACAAGCCCAACATCCGGCTCGTCGTGCACCACGCCATGCCGGGGACGCTCGAAGCCTATTACCAGGAGGCCGGCCGCGCCGGCCGCGACGGGCTGCTTTCGCACTGTGTACTGCTGCATGCCTTTCAGGACCGCTTCACGCACGAGTATTTCGTGACGAGCGCGTATCCCGAACGTGACCAGGTGGAGCGGGTGTATGCCGTCGTACAGCGCGCCGCCTCGTCCAATGGCATCGCGTCACTCACGGCCGCGGGCATCGCGGCCGCCACGCGGGGAGCCATCAAGGAGCGCGAGGCCGAGTCGGCGCTGCGCATCCTCGCGCACGGTGGCGCGGTGATGGCGGAGCCGGAATCATCGGCGCGCATCTGGGTGCGGCTGCTGGCCACGCCGGAGCGGATCAGGCGAGAGCTGGGCGACAACGAAGCCGCCGAACGCGACCTGTTACGCGCGCTCTGGCGCAGCGCCGGCACCGGCCTCCAGCAGGGAGCACTGGTGAATCCCGATGGACTGCCGCCCGGCTTTGGGGGCGCGCCAGGCGTGACGGCCATGCTGGACTGGCTGCAGTCGCGTCAGTTCGTCGCCTGGGAACGCACGGGCGGGGGACTGCGCCCTACCCAGCCTTCTAGACCGCTCTCGGAGTTCCCGATTGACTGGGACGCCCTGCGCCGCCGGCGCCAGGCCGATCTCTCCAAGCTCGACGCGGTGCAGCACTACGCCTACGCCAAGGGATGCCGCCGCGGCTTCGTCCTCCGGTATTTTGGCGATCCTGCCGCGCGTACCTCCTGTGACGGGTGCGACAACTGTCTGGGTACGCATCGTGAATTGGCCACGCCCGCGCGCAAGCTCACTCGTGCCACGCGCCATGCGCCGCGCGCCGCGGGAGAGGGTGCCGCGCCGTTATCGGGCGCCGAGCTCTCGCCCGCTGACGCCACGCTCGTGGCGTCGCTGCGCGAGCTGCGCGGCACGATCGCGCGCTCGGAGCAGCTCCCGGCGTACTGTGTCTTCAAGGACCGCACACTCACCGAGATGGCGGTGCGCCGTCCACGATCACTCGAGGCGCTCGCCGCGCTGAACGGCGTGGGACCGGCCAAACTCGAGAAGTACGGCAAACGCTTTCTCGCGCTCATCGGCGGCGCATCAGACATCGAGGCTGCGTGACCATGAATGACCTTCCGTATTTCACCGAGCAGCACCACGCGATCCGCGAGATGGTACGTGAATTCGCGCGCACCGAGGTGGCGCCAGTCGCCGCCCGCTTCGACGTCGATGCCACCTTCCCGTGGCAGAACGTCCGGAAAATGGCCGACCTGGGATTGCTCGGCGTGCCCTGGTCCGAGTCGCTCGGCGGCGCGGGGATGGACTACATCAGCTACATGATCGTGATCCACGAAATGGCCAAGGTGGACGCTTCGCATGCCATCACGATCTCCGCCCACACCACGCTCGGCACGTCGCCCATCGTCAATTTCGGCACCGACGCGCAGAAGGCGCGCTTCGTACCCCTTCTGGCGAGCGGTCGCGTCCTGGGCGGGTTTGGCCTCACGGAGGAATCGGCAGGCAGCGATGCCGGCGGCACGCGCTCCCGCGCGGAACGCAAGGGCGACCATTACGTCCTGAATGGCAGCAAGCGGTTCATCACGCACGGCGGCGTGGGCGAGATTTTCGTGGTGACCGCCGTGACTGACCCGGGTGCGGGAAGCCATGGCATCAGCTCCTTCATCCTCACCAAGCCCACCTGTGATCCTGATGGCGCCCGCGCCGCCGGTGTCGGGCACGAACCATCACTGCCGCAGATGCCGGGATTCAGCGCCGGCAAGAAAGAGGACAAGCTGGGGTGGCGTGCATCGGATACGCGTGAGCTGATCTTCTCTGACGTCCAGGTCCCGCTCGAGAATCTCCTCGGCGAGGAAGGGCAGGGCTTCGTCAACTTCATGCAGACGCTCGACTCGGGGCGCATTGGTATTGCCGCGCTGTCGCTCGGCATCGCGGAAGGCGCCTTCGAGCAGGCGCTCGCGTACGCATCGCTGCGGCGCCAGTTCGGGCAGCCGATTGCCAGCTTTCAGGGCGTGCAGTTCCAGTTGTCCGACATGGCTACGGAGATCGAGGCCGGATGGCATCTCGTCTATCATGCCGCCTGGCTGGCCCAGCAGAAAAAGCGCTATGCAAAGGAAGCCGCCATGGCCAAGCTGTTCTGCTCCGAACTGGCAATGCGGGCGACGATCAAGGCGGTACAGATCCATGGTGGCTATGGCTACACGCGCGACTACCCCGTGGAGCGGATGATGCGTGACGCCAAGGTGTGCGAGATCGGCGAAGGGACGTCGGAGATCCAGCGCATTGTCATTGCCCGGCATCTGCTCGGCACACTGTCCGACTGAGCGAGCGACGAGGGCGGCAGCGTGCCGCACACAGCAGGGTGCGTCGTCCCGCCGTGCGGCGTTGCGGAGAGCGGCAACGCGCCCGTATACTGTAGCCACATGGTGACTCGCATCGTCACCCGGGATGATGAGAATTGATTCCTTGCGCGCGGCCGGCTCGGCGACCCGGGCGGTTCGCGCGTGTACGAAAGCCCCGGAGCGGGGTGGCGGCGTCTGTGACCGTCACGATTCGCTCCGCGCGCCCAACAGTGTGAACCGGTGATCAATCGCATGACCCTTCGTATGTTCCTCGAGCCAGCGCTGCCGGTGCTCCTCGCAGTGATGAGCACCTGGTTCCTTGCCGCGCTCGAGGCGGGGGTGCCATGGACGATCGTGCGCCATGCGGCCGCGGGGCCGCGCGCGCCGGGAGCAAACCGCTCCGTCATCGGGCTCGCGCTCGGCCTGCGCGCCTGTTCACTTTCCACCGAGAGCCGTTGCCGAATGCCGGGTGCAGGGTCGCCGCCCGGCCAACGCGGCGCGACCCTGCATGAAACGAGATATCTACATCAACGCGAGTTCGCGAGAGACTCGCGTGGCCATCCTGGAGGATGACCAACTCGTCGAGCTGATGATCGACCGTCCCGACAACCGCCGCATGGTTGGGGACATCTATCTGGGAAAAGTGGACGCCGTGCTTCCCGGCATCCAGGCTGCCTTCGTCGACATCGGCACGGAGAAGAGCGCGTTTCTTCACGCGAGCGATCTGGTCTTCCCCGGCGACGAAGAGGACGACGACGACGAGGAAGAAGACGACGAAGCCGAGCAGGAGGAGGAGGAGAGCGCCGGCGGAGCCCGCAATCGCCGTCCCAAGGCGCCGCCCATCCAGGATCTGCTCAAGCGCGGCCAGGACATCCTGGTGCAGGTCTCCAAGGAACCCATTTCCACCAAGGGTCCGCGCGTCACGGCGCAGGTGTCGCTCGCCGGCCGGTTTCTCGTGTACATGCCGTCTGCATCGCGGGTGGGCGTCAGCCGCAAGATCGGCGAGCGCGCCGAGCGCCAGCGGCTGCGCGAGATGGTCCGGGCGGTGCTGCCCGCGGATTCGGGCGGGGTCATCGTGCGCACCGTGGGCGAGGACGCGACTCAGCAGACGTTCCAGCGCGAGCTGAACACGCTTACGGGCCAGTGGAAGCGCATCAAGCGCAAGACGCACTTCGTGCGCGCACCGGCGCTGCTGCACCGCGAGACGAGCCTCACGCGGGGCCTCACGCGCGACCTGTTCAGCACCAAGGTGGACTCGCTCGTCGTGGACTCGCGGCAGATCTACAACGAGATCACCGAGTATCTCAAGGGCATCGCGCCCGAGCTCATCGAGCGGGTCAGAATGTACGAGGAGCCGGTGTCGTTATTCGACAAGCTCGAGATCGAGGGCGAGATCCGCGACCTCTTCAAGCGACGCTGCGACCTGCCATCCGGCGGCTACCTCATTATCGAACAGACCGAAGCGCTGGTATCGGTGGACGTGAACTCCGGCCGCTACACGGGGAAGAAGGATCCGGAGAAGACCATTCTCAAGACCAATCTCGAAGCGGCGCACGAGGTGGCCCGGCAGCTCCGGCTGCGCGACATTGGCGGAATCATCGTGTGCGACTTCATCGACATGGAGACGCGCTCGAATCGGGAGCGCGTGCTGCAGGAGCTACGGACGTATCTGGCGCACGACCGCGCCCGAACCAAGGCGTTCGCGGTGAGCGAGCTGGGACTGGTGGAGATGACGCGCCAACGGGTCCGCGCGGGCCATTATCACAACCTGACGGACCCGTGTCCCACGTGCGGCGGCACCGGACGCGTCTTCACGCCCGAGAGCACCATGCGCCGGCTGGAGCGCTCGGTGAAGCGCGCGGCGGCGGAGGGGCGGAAGGACAACCTCATCCTCAAGGTCCACCCCGATGTCGCCATGTACGTCCTGGAGGCGGAGCGCGATTTCACGAAGAAGCTGGAGAAGGGACTCGGCTTTTCGGTCGAGCTGCGCGACGACCCCCTGCTCAAGCCGGATGAATTCAAACTGGTGGTGAAGGGTGCGGAGCGGGATGTGACGCAGCGCTACGCCGTGGCGTAGCGAGACCCTCTTGACCCGTTTCTCAGGTTCGACTAAGTTATTCAGTCTGTACCAGTTACCTTATCAAACGACTTTCCTCGCCATGTACGCAGTCATTCGCACCGGTGGACGACAGTTCCGCGTCGAACCGGGAAAAACCCTTCGGGTTCCGACCCTCGCCGGCGACGTCGGCGCACGGATCACCTTCAGCGAAGTGCTCCTCGGCTCCGATGGCACTACCGTGCACACGGGTGCTCCCCTGGTGAGCGGCGCCTCCGTGACCGCCGACATCGTGCGCCATGGCAAGGGCGAGAAGATCATCGTCTTCAAGATGAAGCGGCGGAAAAATTACGCGCGCAAACAGGGACACCGGCAGCCGTTCACTGAAGTGCGCATTCACGATATCTCCCTGGGCTGAGGCAGTCGCATCATGGCTCACAAGAAAGGCGTCGGGTCCACGCGCAATGGCCGCGACAGCAATCCGCAGTATCGTGGCGTCAAGAAGTTCGGCGGGGAACGCGTGCGCGCCGGAAACATCATCGTGCGCCAGTGCGGCACGAAGGTGCATCCGGGCCGCAACGTCGGGCTCGGCTCGGACTACACCATTTATGCCCTCATCGATGGCGTGGTGAAGTTCGAGCACAAGAGCAACACGCGGTACAAGGTGAGCGTCTATCCCGAAGTCGCGCTGGGATCCGGCTCGGCCGCGTAACGCCCCTTCCATTCGCAGCACCTGGCGCCCTCGCTCATGCGGGGGCGTTCTGCATTGCGGAAACATTCCCCGTGCAATGGCGTATGGTGTGATGACGGAGGCGGCGGACAGAAAGCGCCGCCGCTCCCGGATCTCATCCAGCACGATCACCGTTGACGCACGGAAGGTGCCGGCCATGCCACTCTGGGACAAGGTCAAACAGGAGCTGGATCGCGCGGGACAGGCGGCGCAGGGTGCCCTCGATGAAGGGAAGACGCGCCTCGATGCCCTGCGCGCGCGGCAACTCGCCAACAAGGCTGCGCAGGCACTGGGATACGCAGTCTACCGCGCGCGGCAGAAGGGCGGAGACATCGACGCCGATACCTATGCGCGCCTGAGCAGCACGCTCGCCGGCCACGAGGCGGAGGCGGCCGGTCTCGAGCAGCGTCTGGACTCTTTCACGGAAGGGCGTCGCGCGAAGCCATCGGACAGTGACACTACGGACTTCACCGCGACAGCCGACGCGCCTCCTGCGCCGGACTCGCCGGAACCGCCCCCAGCGGCCTGACGGCGTTTCCCGCGCTGCAGCGCGTCTGCATTCCGCACGGGCCGGCCACTCGCCGGCCCGTCGTGTTGACAGACTCAGCATTTCTCCGCAACGTTGGCATCAGCTGAGCTCGCCGGGTCGCACTCGTTTGCCCCAGTCAACCGATTTCCTGTCCGACTCACGCGGAGGGTCCCATGGCAGGGATGCGCTCACCCGCCCAGATCGCATTCGATCCAGCGGGAGATCCGCTCGCCGTACGCGTCTGGTGCGGTCATGCACAGGTCGGCACCTACGATCTGCGCCTCTATCAGTCCACGCGCGGCGAGCCGGTGGCCGGATGGAGCTTCCATGGCCCACTGCGCACACCCGAGCAGGATACGTTCGTCCTGCCGGAGCCCGCAGGCGGCAACCTCAAGCGCGTGGTCCGCTGCCGCTTTCGCATTGGCGTCCTCCCTCCGGACCAGACGTACACGACGTATGTCACGGTGCTGCAGGGCCCGCGCATCATTGGTGATCTTGTACAACGCGGCGAAGCGACTGATCCCACGGTGTCGGTCGTCATGCTTGCCAAGTTCGTGCTGCCGCGCGCGGTGCCAACCTCTGCCTCGTTTCCCACCGAGAGCGACGAGGACGAGCCATGAACCGATCCCTGGCGTGTCTCGTCGCCGCGCTGATCGGGTCGCCATGGTCGGCGCGGACGGCGACCGCGCAGTATGCGTTCCCCCTCGTCTCCGCCGACACCGTCCGGAAGTACTTCGCCATTCCCGAGGCACCCGCATTCTCGCTGCTCGACGCTGAGCCGAGTCGCATTCTGCGTCCGGGTTCGGCCCGCGACATCGCAATTGGCATCGTGGGCGCGCTCGACGGGTCCATCGACGTCCCCAACTCCTTCGCCGTGGAGTTTGCGCCGCTTCCGCTCATCGCGGGCGATCGGCTCACCCTCGGCGCGTACCAGGCGCACCCGGTGCGGTATCGCACGCGCCTGTCCTTCGCGACGCAGCGGGTGAAGGTGCGCGCGCGCTCCCAGATCGCGCTGGGGGTGCGCACCAGCCTCCTCGACGAAAGCGATCCGCGCACGAGCCGCGTCCTGCTCGACCGGCTGCGCGCACTGCTGGAGCGCCACGCACGCAACGATGACTCCCTGGAGGCGCGCATTGAGGCCGCCGGCATCAACCTGCTCGCCGTGGACCGCGGCTCACTCGCGCCCGCGCAGCGACGCATCGTAGACTCGCTGCGCGCACTGCACGACGCCGTGGAACACTCGCTCAACACATCGTTCGCGAACCGGATCAAGGAATGGGACGAGGACTCCGTCTGGAATCGGCGCATGCTCGACGTGGCGGTGGCGGCGCGCTGGTCCACGCGGGATTCCACGGCGCGCGGGCTGCGCAACGACGCCTGGGCCGCCTGGCTGACCTACGGCACGGGATACCGGCGCTGGCTCCAGTGGCTCGTCGGGACACGCGTGGCGCTGGAGCGTGATTCACTCACCGCGCGCCACGTCGCGAGCAGCGCCCTCGTGACGCGCCTGTACCTGGGTGCCAATCGCTACAAGCTGTTCGGGGAAGTGCAGGGTGAAGCGCGCGAAGCGCGCGCGCCAGCCTGGCTGCTCGGCACCGGGAGCGAACTGGCACTCGATCGTTCCATCTGGCTCGTCGTGTACGCCGGCTGGCGGCGTGAAGGGTCGGAGGCGGGCCAACTGCTCACACGTCTCGGGCTCGCACTGGGCAATTGAGCTCGGCATCGCGCTGCGGCATGGAGGCGGGAGATGCGGGGAGTGGGACGCTGCCGCCCGCCCATTCCCCAGCACCCGGTTCCTGGCGCAACGTCGTTACGGTTTCTGATATGCCGGCGGCAGGGTCTTGTATCGATCGGTGAGCTGATCCTGCCTCGAGTGATCCTGATAGCGCTTGCCGCGCACGAATACCGCCTCCGCGTGAGATGCAAACTCGAACGGATCGCCGTCCCAGATCACCACGTTGGCCTCGCTGCCCGTGCGGAGCGAGCCCACACGATCCGCCACACCAAAGATCAGCGCCGGCGCCAGCGTCACCGCGCGCAGGGCGTCATCCCGGCTCATGCCATAGCCGACGGCGTTTCCCGCTTCGAAGCGGATGTTGCGCACGTTGAAGAGTTCTTCATCGCCCCCACCGGCGTTGCCAATGAGCGCGACCTCGACGCCTTCCTTCCGCAGCAGCGCCACGTTGTCCTGTCGTGAACCGAGTGCCGTGAAGGCGTACGGGATGTTCATCATCGCGCCCGCCAGCACCGGGACCTTCGCCCCCGCCAGCTCGCGCGCGACCATCCACGCTTCCGCTCCTCCGGCAATGATCACCTTGAGCCCATACTCCTTGCCCAGCGCGATCGCCGCAAGAATGTCGCTGGACTTGTCCGCCGCAACGAGCAGCGGCACGCGACCCTGCACGACGGATATCATGGCCTCGAGGTCGGCACGGCCAGCGGAGAGAGTGCGCGCCTGCCCGCGATCGAACTCGGACCGGTGACTCGCGAAGTACCGCGTGTCCTCGATGAACGTGCGAAGCCGGGACATCAACTGCCCGCGGTTGCCTACGTCTGCGTCATCGTCGCTGCCGACCTGCGCCACCATCACAGCGGGTGCGCGCACGAGCATGTCCGTCGCCGTTCCGTCAACGAGATCGAGGAACGCCGCCTGGCCAGCGATCAATCCACCAGCCGGCAGCGAGACCACACTCGTCACGCCGCCCTCGCGGGCGGGCGGGATCATGACCGACCGCGGGTTGAGCCCATCCCACGAGCGTGCGGCGGCCGCAATGCCATCCGGTGTCCTCGGGTTCGTCTCGCGGGTGCCTGCACCGAAGCCCACCTCAACGAGACCGAGCTGTGTTCCGGCATTCACAAAACCCGGGGTGACCATCTTGCCGGTGGCGTCGATGCGCTCCGCGCCTGCCGGCACGGCCACGCTTGCGCCCACCGCCGCAATTTTGCCATCCCGCATGAGCACCGTGCCGCGCTCGATCACGGGCCCGCTCACCGGATACACTGTCCCGCCGGTGATCGCTACGGTCTGCGCGGGCAGAGCCGCTGCGCACGCGAACGCCGCGAGCGCTGCGGCGACCGGAATTCGTGTCGTGTTCACTGGTTGCCTCCCGTCGTATCGGCGGGCACGAAGCCCAGTTCGAAATCCGTGCGCCAGTGCTCGGCCGGGTCACTCCGGTCGTAGAGCAGCGCGCCATCGATCCACACCTTCTCGGTATGCGTGTATACGCTGAATGGATCACCGGACCAGAGTACGATGTCGGCATCCTTGCCCGGTTCCAGCGAACCGATCTGCGTGTCCAGGTCGAGCGCCCAGGCCGGATTGATCGTCATCCACTTCACCGCATCCTCCTCGCTGACCGGAATGCCCGCGTCGTGCCCCGCCGCCATCGCCTTGGCGACTTCCTGATTCAGGCGCTGGGATCCTGACGGATCGTCAGAGTGGATCATGGCGCGCACACCGGCGTGCGACAGCAGGGCGAGATTGGCGCGGACCGCGTCGAGGGCTTCCATCTTGAACCCGCCCCAATCCGCCCACACGGCCGCGCCAATACCTTCCTTCGCCAGCAGGTCGGCGATCTTGTATGCCTCCACGCCATGGTGGAACGCCTTCACCTTGAAGCCGAACTCGTGCGCAACGTCGATCATGTTGGCCATCTCGTCGGCGCGGTAGCAGTGGTTCTGCACCAGGATATTGCCGCGCAGTACTTCGGCCAGCGTCTCCAGCCCGAGATCGCGCGCGGGGGGATCCCCCTTGTGATCGGCGTTCCACTTGTCCCACTTGCGCCGATACTCCTCCGCCTTGATCCACTGCGCGCGGTAGCCCGCCACGTTTCCCATCCGCGTGGACGGTCCACCCTTGCTGCCATAGACGCGCTTGGGATTCTCTCCGCACGCCATCTTGAGCCCGTACCTGGCGCCCGGGAACTTCATGCCCTGTACGGTGCGCGCGGGCACGACCTTGAGCACGACGCTTCTGCCTCCGAACAGGTTGGCGGAGCCAGGCAGGATCTGCTCGGTCGTGACACCGCCGGCAAGGTCGCGCGGGAACTGCGGATCCTGCGGCCACACCGAATGCTCAGCCCACACGTTCGGCGTCGCCGGATTCGTCGCCTCGTTGCCGTCACTGTTCGCGGCGGTTTCCGGGGCCGGGTACACGCCGCGGTGCGAGTGCACGTCCACGATGCCTGGCGTGATGAACTTGCCGGTCGCGTCGATCACCACCGGGTGCAGCTGCGCGGCAGCGTTCGTGATTTCCGGGGCGTTGGCGCTGGCCGCGATGGCGACGATCCTGCCTCCGTTCATCAGCAGCGCGCCGCCAGGCAGCCGCGGCCCTGCGGCGGTGAAGATCGTCGCCCCGGTAATCAGCGTGGCATGCGAGGGAAACGGAGTGTACGTGCTGGGAAACGGATCGGCGTTCGGCAGCGACAGCGCTCCCGGACCGGCCTTGCCTGCCGCTACCGTATCGGCGGGCGCCGCCGTTTGCGCGGGCGCGGCCGCCCGAACTGGTGCCTGTGGGCTCCGTGCTGATGCGCAGCCGAGCAGGAGCATGGACAACACGAATGCAGCAGGGCGCATGGGAACGTTCATCCTCCTGAACAGGGGACCAGCAGAAAAGGGCAGGTGGCCTTGGCGCGGCCAATGGACCAGCGCTCGCGCTCTGATTACCGCAGTCCGTTCACCCGCCGACCGTCACCGTGCAGGCAGCAGTCGCTCCGGATTCGTTTCCAGCGCGGCGCGTTTGAAGCCGGCGGAGAGCGGCAGCGCCAGGAACTGCTCGACGTTCTTGCGCATGCTGGACACGCCGGGGCTGGGCCAGTCCGTTCCCCACAGCACCTGCCGCTCCAGCTCGGCAATGCGCGGAAAGTAATCGAGCAGGCTGCGCGGCGGGATGCC